>Ga0226835_1000175_pt1 | contig 111376 bp, 91 predicted proteins | sample LAC_MetaG_1_FD_163627 | JGI IMG/M metagenome (GOLD analysis project Ga0226835, IMG submission 163627) | Anaerobic ammonium oxidizing microbial communities from anammox membrane bioreactor (MBR) in UC Berkley, California, United States -... | ecosystem: Engineered > Bioreactor > Anaerobic >... | reverse complement strand
GATGGTCGGCGCGCCCCATTTCTTGTCAATGGCCACGTTGCGCCCCTTCGGACCCAGCGTCGTCATGACCGCCTTGGCCAGCATGTCAATCCCGTTGCGCAGCCCGTTGCGCGCTTCCTGGTCGAACTTCAACTGCTTCGCCATGAGTGTCTTTCGCTCCTCTTTGCGTCGTGATGTGTGTGTTGGCAGCTTGCCCGGCATTCAGCGGACAGCCCGGTATTCCAGTGGTTGGATGCGCTCGCGCGCGGCAGGTCGCAGCGCATACCGGACAAAAGGCCCGCAACCGGGGTCATTGTACCGGCTCTGCGGCGCGATCCACGTAAGAAACACATATAAACCTTCATAGAGAGCCGTCAGAAAATGACGGGAGACGCTTGTGCCTTGTCTCATGCGCTGCTCGCTCACTTGTGATAGGCTAGGGAGCAGGCTGGTGAATTGGCTTGCTACCTGTTACTGAGGTCACGCTATGGATTACGCATCAGAAGTTCAAACCAAGCTGGCGCGCGTCCGTGCGCTGATGGACGCGCAGGGTGTAGATACGCTGTGGCTGCGCACGGTGAGCAGCGTCGCCTGGATCACCGGCGGAGTGGATACCGCCGTCAACCACGCCGACACGATGGGCGTGGCCAGCGTGGTGATCACGCCCGACGCCGCCACCGTGTACACGAACAGCATCGAAGGGCCGCGCCTGTCCGGGCAGGACAGCGTTGAGGCGCGCGGCTTCGCCCTGCGCACGACGCCCTGGCAGCAGCCGGAACCGGTTGACCTGGGCGGCAGGCTGGGCGTTGACGCGCCGCTGGAGGGGGCCAAAGACCTCAGCCGCGAGCTGAAGGCGCTGCGCTCGCGCCTGCTGCCGGTGGAGGTGGCGCGCTTCCGCGCGTTGGGCGGCGCCTGCGGGGCGGCCATGAACGCCGCGATCCAGCGCGTGCGGCCCGGCATGAGCGAATGGCAGATCGCCGCCGCACTGGCCAGCGAAACCTACGCCCGCGATGTCACGCCGATCGTCGTGCTGATCGCCAGCGACGAGCGCATTCACCGCTACCGCCACCCGCTGCCGACCGACAAGATCATGGACCGCTACGCCATGCTCGTGCTGTGCGGGCGACAGGCAGGGCTGGTCTGCTCGGTGACGCGGCTGGTCCACTTCGGCGCTCTGCCCCCGGACCTGCGCGCCAAAATGGACGCCTGCGCCGAGGTAGACGCGGCGATCATCGCGGCGTCGCAGCCGGGCGCAGCGCTGAATGCGCTGTTCAAGGCGTTGCAGGACGCCTACGCCCGCACCGGGTTCGCCGATGAGTGGAAGCTGCACCACCAGGGCGGCACTGCCGGCTACGAGGCGCGCGAGTTCATCGCCACGCCCGGCGAGGTCGAGACCCTGCAAGCGGACATGGTCTGCGCCTGGAACCCGTCCATCACCGGCGTCAAGTCGGAGGATACGATCCTGGTGCCGCAGGCGGGCGCCGCGCCGGAGATTCTCACCGCCATTGACGGCTGGCCGGCGCGAGCCATCGCGGCGGGCGACCACACGATCGAGCGCCCGCTGATCCTGGAAATGCTCTAGGGGCGCTGCTCTGCTGCGCTCGAACTTCAGACTTCCGAAGTTTTCGAAAACTTCGGAAGTCTGGCGAGGGAGCGCCTGTGCGCGTAGGGGGCGTATGGCCATACGCCCCTACGCACGCTCTGAACCTGCCTCGATCTCAGCCGCTTCGCAGTAGCACAAACGCGCGCGGCTCTGTACACTTGCCCATAACTGGCATCGCGTGACGCTCACCCGACGAGGACGCAGCATGTTCACCCTCAGCGAGCACCCGCACCGGCGCTTCAACCCGCTCACCAACGAATGGATTCTCGTCTCGCCGCACCGCGCCAAGCGCCCCTGGCAGGGCGAAGTCGCCAGCGCGCCGCCGGAGACGCGCCCGGCCTATGACCCGACCTGCTACCTGTGCCCCGGCAACGCCCGCGCCGGGGGCCATGCCAACCCGGCCTACACGGGCACCTTCGTCTTCGACAACGACTTCCCGGCGCTGCTGCCCGACACACCCGCCGACGAGCCGCCCGATCACCCGCTGTTCCGCGTCCAGGGCGAGCGCGGTATCTGCCGCGTGATCTGTTTCAGCCCGCGCCACGACCTGACCCTGGCCCAGATGGAGACCGCCGACATCCGCCCGGTGGTGGACACCTGGGCCGAGCAGACGCTCGACCTGGGCGGGCACGACTTCATCGGCTACGTGCAGATTTTCGAGAACCGGGGCGAGATGATGGGCGCGTCGAACCCGCACCCGCACGGCCAAATCTGGTCTACGATGCGCCTGCCGCGCGAGATTGACAAGGAGCTGATCGCCCAGCGCGACTACTTCGACGCGCACGGCGCCACCCTGCTGGGCGACTACCTGGCCGAGGAGCGTCGCCGCGCCGAGCGCCTGGTCTACGCCAACGCACACTGGACCGTCCTGGTGCCCTTCTGGGCGATCTGGCCGTTCGAGACGCTGCTGATCAGCAACCGCGCCACGACCAGCATCCCGGCGCTGGACGACGCCGAGCGCGACGCGCTGGCCGACGCGCTGCGCCAGATCACGGTGCGCTATGACAACGTGTTCCGCACCTCGTTCCCCTACAGCATGGGCTTCCACCAGGCCCCGACCAACGGCGCGCCGCACCCGTACTGGCACCTGCACGCTCATTTCTACCCGCCGCTGCTGCGCAGCGCGACGGTCAAGAAGCACATGGTCGGCTACGAGATGCTCGGCACGCCACAGCGCGACATCACCGCCGAGCAGGCCGCCGATCGCCTGCGCCAGCAGTCGGCCATCCACTACACGCGGGTATAGGGGGGCGCGCTACCCATGAACACTGCCGCCGCACGTCCCCGCCTGTTCTGGCTGTGGGCCATGCTGATCGTGATCGCTGGGGCAGCGCTGCGCCTGTACGACCTGGGCGGGCCGAGCCTGTGGGTGGATGAGGTCTATACCGTTACCCTTGTCCGCGCCTCACCCGGTGACATGCTGGTGATGGTGCGCGACCTGGGCAATCAGGCACCGCTGTACTACCTGCTCCTGCACGCTTATCCTCATGATTCGGACTTCGCGCTGCGCTCGTTTTCGGCCCTGCTGGGTGTGGTGGGCATTGCGGGGATGATGTGGGTCGTCGCGCGGCTGTATCGCTCGTCCTGGCTGGCCCTGGGCGCGGGCGCGCTGCTGGCGCTCAACCCGTACCACATCTGGCTGTCGCGCACGGCGCGGGTTTATGCGCTGGCCTTTGTGCTGGCACTCATCGCCTCCTACGCTTTTCTGCGCTTGCTGGCCGGGGCGCGCAGGCGAACCCACTGGGTCGTGTTCGTGCTGGCCAGCATGAGCGGCTACGTCACCCACTACTTCGCCGCTGCGCTGGCCTTCGCCCAATACCTTGTCTTCGGTTTCCTGCTGCGGCGCAAGCGGGCGCTGTTCCGGCGCTGGATCGGCGCGCAGGCTCTCGCCGTGATTCCGCTGCTGCTGTGGATCGTCTATATGCTCCAGGCGGAGACGGTCGCCGCAGGGCTGGGCTGGATTCGCAAGCCGGGGCTGGCAGATCTGCTGCTCACGCTCAGCGCTATGACCCTCGGCACTGGCGACACCATTCCCCTGTTGGCCGTGCCGGGGCTGATCACCGCGCTGGTCGGCCTGGGCGCAGGGCTGGTCTACGCCGCACGCCATTACCGCGCCGAGCCAGACCTGTGGTACTGGTTCTGGGTAGTCGTGGGCACGCTGGCGCTGGTTTTTGCCGTCTCCCTGGTGGTGCGCCCGCTGTATGTGGATCGCTACTTTGTCATCATCCTGCCCGCGCTGATCGTGCTGATGCTGCGCGGCTGGACGTGGCTGGCCGGGCCGCGCCGCCCGTACCTGGCCGCAGCCGCAATCGCGCTGGTGTGCCTGAGCGGAGCGGCGATCACCCTGGACGTGTTCCGCGCGGGCGATCACTACAAGGAAGACTGGCGTGGCGTGGCCGAGTACGTCGCGGCGGACTTCCAGCCGGGCGACGGCGTGCTGGCTGGCGACCCGGCGGAAGTGATCGCCTTCAAACGTTATTTCCCGCAGGCTGAACTGCCTCCTTATGCCTGGTACGATGCGGACGATCCTTTGGCGATCTCCCCGTTTGCGGAGCCGGTGACGCGCGTATGGGTTCTGACGCGCACCACCGCCGATGAAGGCGCGCATCAGAACGAGATCGCCCTGGCCCGCGCCAGCGCTGGCCCCGTGCCGGAGAAATACACGCCACCCTGGGTGCAGGCCCGCCGGGACCGCGTGCTGGCGGAAAAGCAGTTCAACGGGCTGGCCGTCTTCCTGGTGGACACGCACGAGGAGGCCGAGCAGCTTGCCACCGCAGAGTAGGCCCGCGCGCGGGCGCTGCGTTATACTCTGCCCGGTACCTCGCTGCACAGCCTGGATGGAACCATGACCGCAAAAGACACCGTGCTCACCACATTCGCCGACCGCTTTGGCGGCCCACCGGCGCTGCTGGCCCGCGCGCCGGGGCGCGTCAACCTGATCGGCGAGCACACCGACTACAACGACGGCTTCGTGCTGCCCGCTGCCATTGACCGCGCCGTGTACGTCGCCGCCCGCCCACGCCTTGACCGCACCGTGCACCTCATCTCGACCGACTTCAGCGCCGAGACGACCTTCGCCCTCGACGATCTGGACGATCCCGATCTGCCCGCCTGGAGCAAGTATCCGCGCGGGTCGCTGTGGTGGCTGGAGAGCCAGGGTCACACCGTGCCCGGCTTCGACGCGGTGATCGGCGGCGACATTCCCATCGGCGCGGGGCTGTCGTCGTCGGCGGCGGTCGAAGTGGTCTTGATCGAGCTGGGGCTGGCCCTGGCTGGCGCGAGCCTGTCCCAGGTTGAGAAGGCGCTGGGCGGCGTCGAGGTCGAGCACCAGTTCATCGGCATGCCCTGCGGCGTGATGGACCAGATGGCCTCGGCGCTGGGCCGGGCCGGGCACGCCCTGCTCATTGACTGCCGCAGCCTGGACACGCAGGCGGTGCCCGTCCCCCAGGGGGCCAGCATCGTCATCATGGACACGGCCAAGCGGCGCGGACTGGTGGATTCCGAGTACGCAGCGCGGCGCGAGCAGTGCGAGACGGCGGCGGAGAAGCTGGGTGTAGAGGCCCTGCGCGACGCCACGCTGCCCCAGCTTGAAGAAGCCAAAGCGCAGCTTGGCGAGGTGCTCTATCGCCGGGCCAGGCACATCGTCAGCGAGAATCTGCGCGTGCGCGTCACCGTCATGGCGCTGCGCGGCAATGCCCTCAAGACGGTGGGGCAGGCGCTGCGCGAAAGCCACGCCAGCCTGCGCGACGACTACGAAGTAAGCTGCTCTGAGCTGGATGCCATCGTGGACATCGCCAACGCCCAGCCCGGCTGTTACGGCGCGCGCATGACCGGCGCGGGGTTTGGGGGCTGCGCGGTCGCCCTCGTCCAGAATGAGGCGGTCGAGCAGTTCGTGGCAGCAGTCGGCCCCACCTACACGGCCAAGACCGGCCTGACGCCGCACATCTACGTCTGCCAGGCGGCGGAGGGCAGCAGCGTCGAGCGGCTGTAGGGACGCGCCCGCCAGACTTGCGGAGCCTTCAAAGGCCCCGGAGGTCTGTGTCTAGAATCTTCCCCCAACTTCTCGAACACAGACATGTCGTAGACGGTGGCGTGGGTTAGCGCGTCCAGGAATGCCGCGCACAGACCGTCACGCTGCCGCCCGCACGCTCTCCCCAGAACGTCCCGACCGAGTTCATGTGCCGCTACGAGACTGCCATCAGCCACCTCTAAGCTGATCTGAACAACTTCTGAATATCTCTCAGGTATCGTTGGAGCAGATGGACAATTGCCCTGTCTGGTCACCATCGTGGGGCCAGGCGTGGGCGAGCCAGGGAGAGCGTTATGGCTGCTGCTTCTGAGACCCTTCTTGTAGAACCCATGAGCATGACTCACGAGTTTGAGCGCGCGAGCGCGCACGTGAAGTCCTCGCTGGCACGCTTCGGGCCGATCAGCCTCGCCGAGATGGAAAACGTCAAGCTGCTCGACCGCACCGACACCAAGTACGTCATGCGCGTCAGCCAGCTTGAGCACACCCTTCAGCAAATTGTGGGCCACTATCGCGTGCTCTACGTCAACGGCACATGCCTGAATCACTACCAGACCCTCTACTTCGACACGAGCGACTTCGCCCTCTACCGCCAGCATCACAATGGCTTGCGTGTACGGTACAAAGTGCGCATCCGCGAATACGTCGAGTCCGACCTGGCCTTCTGGGAGGTCAAGCGCAAGACGAACCAGAACCACACGGTCAAGTTCCGGCTGCCGACGCCGGCCATCGTCCCCGCCGTTGACGCGCGTGCCGACCAGTTCGTCGGAGCGCATATGCCGCTCGACCCGCACCTGCTCAGGCCCAAACTCTGGAACAGATTCCTGCGGGTGACGCTGGTTAGCCAGGACGACTCCGAACGCCTGACGCTTGACGTGAACCTGGAATTCGGCTGGGGAGACGCCTACGGCGCGCTGCCGGGCATTGCCATTGCCGAGGTCAAACAGGCGCGCTTTTCGCCCCATTCGAGCTTCATGCAGGCCATGCGGGAGTTGGGTATCCAGCCTGAGCGCTTCAGCAAGTACTGCGCCGGCGTCTATATGCTCTATGAACATGTCAAGACCAACAACTTCAAAAGACGCATGAGGCTGGTGGAGCGGCTGATGCAGGAGGAATGGACCAATGAATGCGCTCGCTGACTCGGCGCTGGGCTTTGCCGTCAATCTGGCCATCGTCACCGTGATCGTGCGGTTCATCTACTATCCGCACCGGCGCGATAAGGACTATGTGTTCACGTTCTTCGCCTTCAACACGGTCATTTTCTTCGTGATGCGCCTGCTGAGCAATTCCGGCCTCAGCGTCGGCGTGGGATTTGGCCTGTTCGCCATTTTCTCGGTGCTGCGCTACCGCACCATCACCGTCCCGATCCGCGAAATGACGTACCTGTTCGTCATCATTGCTCTGCCCGTGCTCAACTCGATCCTGCTGAAGGAACGTAGTTACGCCGAGTTCGCGGTCGCCAACATCGCCACCATGGGCATCCTCTACAGTCTCGAACGAGGGTGGGGGTTCCGGTTTGAGAGCCGCAAGTCAATCACCTACGAGCGCATCGAGATGATCCGGCCCGAAAACTGGCCGCTGCTGCTGGCCGATTTACAGGAGCGCACCGGGCTGCCGATTAAGCGCGTGGAGATCGGGCGGCTCAATTTCCTGCGCGACACGGCGGAAATCAATGTCTACTATGATTCCCACCCCCCGGACATCCTGCCGGTCAGCTTTATCGCTAATCACGGCGCGGCTGACAAAGACTCGTTCGACGGCTAACGCCGCCGCCGCATACCACACTATCCACGTAGCCCTATCAGGAGTTTTTCCGCAATGAGAACACGCAGCACTGCCCTGCTTCTGGCGGGAATCATGGTCGGCCTTTCGCTCATCGCAGCCCCGGTCCGCGCCCAGAGTGACGAGAAAACGGCGCGCCCGGCGGGCTGGGACGAGTACTCGCACGGGAACTCGACAGACCCCGACTACGGGGTTGTCTTCCCCCAGGATGAAGTCAACACTCTCACCATCACCATCTCCCCCGAAAACTGGGGGGCGATGCTGGACGATATGACCGGGCTGTATGGCGAGTTCGGAACCAGGCAAGACGGGGCGGGTCGCCAACCGATGGGCGGCGAATGGCCTGCCCCTGGCGGGGAGCCGCCGGAAGATGTCGCCCCGCCGGCGATGGGCGAGCGCCCGGCAGGGGCTGCTCCTGGCCAGTTTGCGCCCGGCGGGGAGCCGCCTGCGGACATGGTACCCCCTGGCATGGGGGAGCGACCAGAAGGCTTCGCCCCGCCGGCAATGGGCGAGCGCCCAGGGGGGATGGGGGCCGGCGGCATGGCCCTGGGAACCAGCCAGAACCCGATCTGGGTGGCGGCGGACATTGAGTTCGAGGGCCAAACCTGGACGAACGTGGGCATTCGCTTCAAGGGCAATTCGAGTCTCATGAGCACCTGGGGCAGCGGCACTTGGAAACTGCCCTTCAAGCTGGACTTCGACGAGTTCGAGGACGACTACCCGGAGATCAAGAACCAGCGCTTCTACGGCTTCAAACAGCTCAGTTTCTCCAGCAACTGGAGCGATCCGTCGCTGCTGCGCGAAAAAGTGACCGCTGACATCTTCCGCGAGGCGGGCGTGCCCGCCGCCCAGACCGCCTTCTACGCCGTTTACGTGGACTCTGGCGAAGGCCCCCTGTACTTTGGGCTGTACACGGCGGTGGAAGTCGTGGACGACACAGTGATCGAGACGCAGTTCGCCGACGACAGCGGCAATGTCTACAAGCCCGAAGGCACGGGAGCGACGTTCGCCGCCGGCACCTTCAACGAGGCATCCTTCGACAAGGAGACCAACCAGGATGAAGCGGACTACAGCGACATCCTGGCCCTGTTCGACGCTCTGCACGCTACCACGCGCACGACCGATCCGGCGGCCTGGCGCAGCAACCTCGAAGCTGTGTTCGATGTGGATGGCTTCCTGCGCTGGCTGGCCGTCAACTCGATCGTCCAGAACTGGGACACCTATGGGCAGATGGCCCACAACTACTACCTGTATACCGATCCTTCCACCGGCCTGATCACCTGGATTCCCTGGGATAACAACATGGCGCTGATGGCCGGGATGGGCGGCGGTGATGGTGGCGGGCGAGAGGGCAGAGGAGGCTTCGGGGGAGAACTGGCACTCGGCCTGGACAGCGTGGGCAGCGATTGGCCGCTCATTCGCTACCTGATGGACGAGCCGGTCTACCGCGCACTCTATGATCAGTACGTCGCGGAGACGATCACCGGCGCGTTCGAGCCGGCCAGGATGGCCGCCATCTACCAGACCCTGCACGGCCTCATCGCGCCCTACGTCGTCGGCGAAAACGGCGAGCAGCCAGGCTATACCAACCTGGCTTCGGCGGAGGCGTTCGAGACGGCGCTCACGACGCTGATCACTCATGTGAGCCAGCGCTCCTCTGCCGCCCAGCAGTATCTGGAAAGCCGGGCAACAGCGCCGTAGTTGTGGTAATCTGTGGAGGGGGCGAGGCGCGGATCATCACCCTGTGCCCCCGCTATAACTGGGGACTGCGGGATGGCCAAGACGATTCTCATCGTGGATGACAAGCTCACTGTGCAGATTTTCCTCAAGGAGCTGCTGAGCGAACAAGGCTTCCGCGTGGTGACGGCTGACAACGGGCGCGACGCCCTGTTCGTGGCCCGGCACGAGAAGCCCGATCTGATCCTGCTCGATATTATGATGCCGCTGATGGACGGGCATGAGTTCATCCAGGTCTATCGCCAGGAGAGCGAGACGCCGATCATCCTGCTGACCGCACGCCTGGACGAGGATGACAAGGTCTTCGGGCTGGCGCTGGGGGCGGACGACTACATCACCAAACCATTCGGTCCGCGCGAGCTGATCGCGCGAATACAGGCTGCGCTCCGCCGGGCATCCAAGCCGGCCAGCCCGCCCGACATCGTGCGCGTGGGCGGGATCGCCCTCGATCGCAGCGCCTACCGGGTGACGGTGAATGGGCGCGAGGTGAAGCCGACTCCGTCAGAATTCCGCCTGCTGGATGCCTTGATGTCCGCACCAGGACGCGCCTTCACCCGTGCCGATCTGTTGGATCTACTGCAGGACGATCCCTACGAAGGGGTCGAGCGCACGGTAGATGTTCATATCCGCAACCTGCGCAGCAAGATCGAGCCGGATGCCAGCAAGCCGTACTACATCGAGACGGTGTTTGGGGTCGGCTACCGCTTCAGGCCGGAGGAGTAGGGGGTGCTGTCGCTGCGCGTCAAGCTCACCCTGGCCCTGCTCTTCACCGGGCTGTCCGGCGTGATCATTGTCGCCGTGCTGGTGCAGCGGCTTACCACCGCCGAATTCGACCACTTCGTCTCCGAGCAGGAGCGCGCCAATTTCATCGCTGACATGGCCGCCTACTACGAAGTGTACGGCTCGTGGGAGAACATACAAATAGCGCACGGCCGGCTGCCGATCGCGCCGCTGCCGGCCAATCTCCCTCCAGATGGAGCGTTCAGCCGGACCCCCGGCCCGATCCGGTTCATGCTGGTAGACCAGGATGGTCTCGTCGTCATTCCCGACCAGGGCTACGCGCCCGGCCAGCCGATCGCGGAAGCAGACCTGCAGAGAGCCGATGCGGTGGTGGTGGACGGCGAGACTGTTGGCTATGTCATCGCCGGCGCGCGGTGGCCGGAGCGCAACACGCTGGAGGAATCGTACCTGGGCCGCATCAACCGCATCCTGTGGTGGGCGACAGGGGGAGCCATTGCCCTTGCGCTGCTGCTGAGCTTCCTGTTTGCGCGCTCGCTGTCGCGCCCGCTGCACGAGATTGCCGCAGCCATTCGCGCGTTCTCGCGCGGTGACCTCACGTCGCAGGTGCCCGTGCGCAGCCGCGACGAAGTGGGACAGGTCGCCGCCGCGTTCAACCAGATGAGCGCAGACCTGGCGCGGGCCAACCGGCTTCGCCGCCAGATGACCGCCGACATCGCCCACGAGCTGCGCACGCCGCTCTCGGTCGTGGTGGGGTATCTGGCTTCGCTGAGCGAGGGACTGCTCAAGCCCAGCCCTGAGCGTTTGCAGATCATGCACGGCGAAGCGCAGCATTTGCAGCGCCTGGTAGAAGACCTGCGCCTGCTTTCATTGGCTGACGCCGGCGAGCTGCGCCTCCACCGCCAGTGGGTCGCCCCCGGCGAGTTGATCTCCCTGGCTGCCGTCACCTTCGGGCACCAGGCCGAGCAACGGCATGTCACGCTCGACGTGCAGATCGAACCCGATGTCCCGCTGCTGCACGCCGATCCGGATCGCATCTTGCAGGTGCTCAGCAACTTGCTCAGCAACGCGCTGCGCCACACGCCGGAACAGGGACGGATCACGCTCTCGGCGCGCCAGCAGGACGGGCAGATTCGCCTGGCCGTGCAGGACACCGGGCCAGGCATTGCCCCGGAGCACCTGGTCCACGTCTTCGAGCGCTTCTACCGGGTGGATGCGGCGCGGCACCAGGAACAGACCGAGTCCGGCCTGGGGCTGGCCATCGCCAAATCGCTGGTGGAAGCGCATGGAGGCAGCATCTCGGCTGCCAGTGTGGTGGGGCAAGGCACGACCGTCACGCTGGCGTTTCCACCCAGCCCCAGGCGGGAAGGCCGGTAACCCGTAAGCCGGGTATTCCGCTCGAGTGAGTCGCCAGCCGGGCGTTTCCCCGCTTGCCGGAGAGTATCCATGCGGCGGTGTTTGGGGTAAACTGGTCGGCGAAGGGAAAGCGAAACTGGCTCCCCAGCAGCATACTATGAGCGACAAACGTAGCATCTTCTTCGACGAATGGCAGGCCTGCCTGCACGCCCACTATGTGCATGTTCTGCGCATCGGCGACGTCGTCACCGAGCCGACGCTGCGCCACGTCCTGCACCAGACGGGCATCAGCGACGAGGAACTGGCGGCGTTGCAGGCGGAGGGCCTTGCCAGCCGCTCGCTGCCGGAGCGCGCGCGCGACGCGCCTCACGCGGCGGAAGGGCGGAGCGGGGAGGGCACGGCGGCTGAGCCTGCGCCCTTCGATGAGGAGATAGCTCTCGACGCTGAGGGCGACGACAGCCCCGACGAGCTGCCGCCCGTCCCGCCTGGGCAGCTCGCGCTGTTTTGAGCGCTTTCAATGCGGGGGCTGCTGACGCAGCAGCCATTCGAGAAGTTGTTTTCCCCCACCCCAAACCCTTCCCTGCAAGCTAAACATTGCCCACAAGCGCCCCCATCTCCCAGCCCCGTCTCTCCGCGCAGCGTGAGAGAAAGAGAGCAGACTGTGGAGCGGGCACGATCCAAGATGTAGGTGATGCATAGCCCCGCCAGGAGGGAGGGGCTTCGCGCGCGCCCCGGCTGACCGCTGACTGCTGACCGCTGATGGGCTGGCTCGCCCTTCAAACGGCTGCCGGAATCTGCTATAATAGGCATTGCAAGGGGGTGACAGGCTTCGACGTGGGAGGCTGGTCACAGACTGCAAGCCGAGGCGCTCTCCCCTCGTTAATCCAGAGCAAACCAACAAGTGCCAACCAGAGCACTCCTCGTCTCGCTATGGCTGCGTAGTAGCCTAGCAGACACCCGATACCCTGCGGGGTATCCGCCTGCCCCAACCGTCTCCTGTCCGGGTGGCAAGCAGGCGTCACAAACGACAGGGTGCCCTGCGCCGACGCCGGTACCGCGCAGCCAAGACTCACCGGCTAGCGCGCGGCCCGACCCCCGCCGGCTTGGGTTGCCCCGCGCGAAACCAAAAAGCTGGCTACGCTTGTAGACGTTTGTGCTCGAATCTTGCGGACGGGGGTTCGATTCCCCCCACCTCCACCTGAACGCAGCGCAGCACCGGCGAGAAAGCAGCCGGTGCTGTGTGTTTTTCCCAGGCCTCACCCTCTGGCCCGACCAGGCCAGGGAGGGGGAAAACGTCCCCTCCGGCGAAGGGGGATCGAGGGGGAGAGGCGTGCGCAGACAGGTTTAAGTTGCTGCATATGGGCGCAACCCAACGCTCTGCCGCGCCCGTCTCTGGCTCTCACTCGCTCACAAGCCAGGTGCGCAGCGTGGTGATGTAGCGCTCCGGCGAGTCCATCATAATGAAATGCCCGGCGTCGGGGAACCACTCGATCTGCGCATGGGGCACGCCCGCCTTGAGCGTCTGGTGCTCGCTGGGCCGCACGATGATATCGCGCTGCCCGTACATACCCAGCGCCGGCACGGTCACCCGGTGCAACTGCGGGCGCAGATCGGTCTTGCGCAGCGTGCCGATGCTCTGAAAAAACGACTCGACGTTGATCTTGGACACATCGCGGGTGATCATGCGGCCCATCGCCCGGCCATCGCGCGCCATAAAGTGGCTGTAAAAGCGTAGGAACAGCCGCAGGCCCCGCCCGCCAAAGAGCCAGAAGAACGACGCCACTCGCCGCCGCCCCGACAGCTTGAGCAGCAGATTGAGCGAGCCGCCGTTGATCGGCGAGCCGATCACGCACACCTTGACCGTCTTCTGGGGGTGGCGGATGGCCATGCTCAGCGCGACCGTCCCGCCCATCGAGTGGCCGATCAGCGGCGCGCGCTGGATGCCCAGCCGCTCCATGAACTGGTAGACCATCTCGACATAGGTCGGCACGGTGAAGGCGTCCAGGCGGGCGCGCTGCGCGCTGCCGCTGGCTGTGCCGGGCACGCCGGAATCGCCGAAGCCGAAAAAATCGAGGGCATAGGTGCGATACTCGCGGCCCAGCACTTCGATGGTGTCGCGCCAGAGTTCCCACGAGCCAAGCCAGCCGTGCAGCAACAGCACGGGTCGCCCACGCCCATAGGTTTCGTAATGGATGATGCCCGGATCAGTGACCAGAGACGGCACGTGTGGCCCACCTCTCACCGCGCCTGCGGGGTTGCCATACCCGCGCGCTGCTAGGCATCCATCTCGTCGAGGATGGCGTACAGCAGCTCCAGCAGCACATTCTTGACGCTCTCTTTGTCAGTGGCGACGCACGGCAGCAGCTTGATGTGGTCGTCAATGCGCAGGGCGATGCGCAGGTCATCGGGTGTCCAGGCTTCGGGGTGATCCTGTTTGTTGGCGGCGACGACGTAGGGCGTGGGCGCGTAGGCGCGGAAGGTCTCCAGGATGCTCTTGGCTTCGCGGAAGGTCTCCGGCCTGGCGCTGTCTACCACGACCACAAAGCCGAGCATGCCCTCGGCCAGAATCTCCCACATGAAGTCGAAGCGGCGCTGGCCCGGCGTGCCGAACAGATAGAGCACCAGGTCGTCGTCCACGGTGATGCGCCCGAAGTCCATGGCGACAGTGGTCTGGGGCTTGATGCCATATTCGGGCGCATCGCGAGAGATCGTCTCGTCGGTGGTCACCGCCCCGATCTCGCTGATGGAGCGGATGAACTCTGTCTTGCCCGCGCTGAAAGGACCGGTGATGACCATCTTGACGAATTGCATGGGCTGACTTCACTCTTTCACCAAAGCACCCGAAAGGGTTAGAATCAACGTGCAGGGGCGGCCCGGCGCCGGCTCACGCCTCTTTGATGCGGGCGATCAGGCGTTCGACCACGCTGCGCTTGACCTGCGCTCCCTGGGGCAGCGTCCGGCGTGTGCCGTCGGCGGCCTGGACTTTGGGCGGGGCCATGCCGGGTGGCCGCACCAATTCCACCAGGCCCGCCTGCAACAGCCCATAGACCACGCGCCGGATTTCGGTGTCGGTCATGCTGCACGCTTTGGCGATCTGGTGGATCGAGTTCTTGGGATTGACGAACCCCACGACGCGCCATTCTTCGACGCTGAGACGCACGCCCCGGAACTTATCGCCGGGCGATTCGGGGAACTTGAGCGCCAGGTCGAGGTTGGGCAGTTCCTCTTCGAGCGGCTTGATTTCGCGGGCGCGGCGCGTCCCCTCGATGATCACGTTCTTGAGGTCAATGGGCACGGTGATGCGGCCCGGCGGCGGCGAGACATTCTCCTCGAAGACGAACGGCTCGCGCTGCCAGGTCATCACATCATAGACAATGTCCAGCGTGTGCTGGCGGATGCTGCGCACGATGTCGGCTTTCGTCACGTAATTGGCGTTGATCAGCATCAGGGCCAGCGCCTTGTCAGAGTATTTGCTGCCGCGCTCGCGGATGACGCGCGCCTGCTCTGCGTTGAGCTTGCCGGCCTTGTGCAGCACGCTGGCCAGGTGTCCATCGTGATCGCCCATCGCCGCCAGCACCAGACGTCCCTGCTCGAAGGTGGCCGTCGCCCGCTCTTTGCCGGGGATGATCCTGGGGCGCTTGTGCCCCGCTCCGTCGGCGATCATCTCCTTGGTGACGACCGGCTCGTACAGGCGCAGAGTGCCCGTCTTCTTGGCCAGGTTGATCAGGTGGAGGATTTGCGTCGTGCTGAAGTCCGCCAGGTTGCCTTTGAGCGCCATCTTATCTCGTTTCTACCCACTGTCAGGGTCACGTGGCGGGTGGAATGGGGTGGGCTGTGTTGCTGCAGACCGGGCTGCCCGGCATTATACACTTCCGAAAATGGGCAGTCAACCGCCCCGGCGCGCGGCCCCAGGACGGGCTAGCGTCCCGGCCACCGATCCTCGTCCCGCCGATTATGCGCGATTTGTCTCAAGGCTATATCCCGTTTACATTCATCATTATAGGCCACATTGTAATCCGCAAGTGCTGTCAATGGCAGGTCTGCACACGAAATTCGTGAAAAATTCATTCTGGAGGCGGGGGCGCTGGCTGCTCAGCGCCGCCTGGCTGGTCGCTCTGCTGGCCGCCTGCACGCCGGGCGAGAAGCCGCCGCGCATCATCACCGCCACGCCCGCCAGCGCCCCCACGCGCGTGGCCGCTGCCGCCGCCCAGATCGCGCGCCCGGCGAACGTGAACCCGCTGACCGGGCTGCCCGTCCGCGATCCGGCAGCGCTGGCCCGCCGCCCGCTGGCCGCTAAAATCTCCAACGCGCCGGACAGCGTGCGGCCCCAGGCGGGCATTGGCGCGGCAGACCTGGTCTTCGAGCACTACGTCGAGGCCGGCCTGACGCGCTTCACCGCCATCTTCTGGACGCACACGCCGCCGCGCATCGGCTCGATCCGCAGCGCGCGCCTGCTTGACCTGGAGATTCCGGCCATGTACGGGGCGCTGCTGGTCTATTCCGGCGCGAGCGAGCCGATCCGCCAGCGCATCGCCGCGTCGCCGTTCGCCCCGCGCGCCTACGAAGGCGTCACCACCGGCGCGCCGCTGTACTTCCGCGATCCGGCGCTGGACGCGCCGCACAACCTCTTCGCCGTCCCCGCCGAGGTGTGGGCGCGCGCCCGCGCCGACAGGCTGAACGACCCGCCCGACCTGCGCGGCATGGTCTTTGACCCGGCTTCGCCAGAGGATGGCGCGCCCGCCGCCATCGTGACCCTCGACTACGGGCCAGATGAGGTGCGCTGGCGCTACGATCCGCTCAGCGGGGAATACGCGCGCTGGGTGGATGGCCAGCCCCACACCGACGCGGACAGCGGCGCGCAGGTGATGGCGGCCAACGTGGTCATCCTCTACGCGCGCCACCAGGACGACGAGAGCATTGTCGAGGGCGAGTGGAACGGGACGGTGTTCTACTCGACCGCGATCGAGCTGCGGACGTTCGGCCCGGCCACGCTCATCCGCGACGGCGTCGCGGTGCGCGGCTTCTGGATGCGCTGGGCCGAAGATGCGCCGCTCACCCTGTGGGCGGACGAGGAAGCCGCCCAACCGCTGGCATTCAAGCCGGGCAATACCTGGTTTCAGGTGGTGCCGCCGGGTTTCAGCGGCGTGCGCCTGGAGTAGGTGTACAATGACGGTAGCGCGCGGGGGCGCAGCGCCCTGGCCGGCACCGCGCCCTGGCCGGCACCGCGCCCCGGTGTTGCCCGCACACGGGGACTACCATGCTGGACCCGCGCTATCCCTGGCTGGCCATCGTCTTTTTGACGGCGATCGCGACCGCCGCGCTGTTACGGCGCGGATCCGTCGTCTTCGGGCTGTTCCGGGACCCCTTGCTGGCGCATTTTCGCCTCTATGGGCCGGAGACGCCCTACTCGCCGCTGGCCCGCTTTCTGGACATGCTCGGCGTGTGGAGCCTGCTGGTGGCCAGTATGCTCGACGCGCTGACCAGCGACCAGCGCGGGAGCTGGAGATATGTGTCGGTGGTCTTTTTCGCGGTGATGCTGATGGCTTTCGCCGGGAGCGTCATCACGCGCAACAGCGACACCCTGCGCCACGCTTTGCCGCTGTGGTATGGCGAGCTGATGGAACAGACCACGCGCCAGGAGCGTCGTCACCTGGCCTACGCCTGGCTGCGCATCCCGCGCAAGATGCGCTGGCGGCTCAACGCCGACCAGGCGTCGTTCCGCGTGTTTGTCGAGCTGGTGCGGCTGACGTCGTACTACGGCGTGCGCGACCCCGACGACCCCTGGGCGATCTGGCAGTGAGCGCCGGACTTCTGGGTATCAGGCTGGCAGCGACCGATCAGGGGGCGTATCTCATTTTGGGGCAGAAGATCACCGCTGAGGCGCAGAGAGCGCAGAGAAAAGATGGTGTTAGTTCTTCTCCGCGTCCTCTGTGTCTCAGTAAGCTCAGGAAGGTTTTGCGTAATCCGGTGGTTTACCTCACCCCCAGCCTCGCTGCGCTCGGCTTGCCCCCTCTCCATGCATGGAGAGGGGGCGGCGAGGCGCGTCAGCGCCGAGCGGGGGTGAGGTAAACCTGGGCGCAGCAGCGTAGCGCCCTTATCTGACAGGTTTTCCACACTCCCATACGCAAATCATCGTTGACAGCCGGAACCACTTGTGGTACTGTAATTATGCGACTGTGGGCGCTGCCCTTTGCAGCGCTGAAAAGAACATGCGAATGTTCCCACGGACGCCTTTTTTTGTCTTTGTACTATTATCATGATGATTATTTTCCTATGTATGGAGATGTGTTATGTGGGTCATGTACGTGGACGAATCTGGCACACCGGGCGACCGTGAATCCAGATATTTCGTCATGGCAGGTGTGGCGGTTTTTGAAAGGAGTATGTTGGGACTTTCGCGTGCCCTTAATACGATCCAGGAGAAATACATCCCCGATTATACGGGGTTACTCGAATTTCATGCCTCAGAACTGCGCTCACCGCGCGGGGGCACATTCTGGCGCGACAACGTGGCCCGCGAAGTCCGCGAGCAGATACTAGAGGAGATCGGTTATGCAGTGGCCAATCCCAGCTATCTCGCCTGGGTGAAGCTGTTCGGCGTAGCTATTGAGAAGCATTTCTTGGATCACGATGGAGAGTCTATATACGAGCGCGCTTTGAACGAACTGTGCCGACGGTTTGATATTTTCCTTTCAAGGCAACATCAACGCACCCGACAGCCTCATCTAGGTATGTTAATCTTCGACGAGTCACAACTTCAAACGGAAACGCGGCAACTGATGCTCAGCTATCGTACTGGACAGCACGAATGGGTGACGACAGGGCGCATCGTTGAAGTTCCGTTCTTCGCTGACTCACGAGATACCCGGTTGTTACAGGCAGCAGACTACGTAGCGTATGCGTTATACCGGCGCTATGAGCATGGGGACATCAGCCTTTTTGACCGGATCAGCCGTGCGTTTGACAGCGATAATGGCATCATCCATGGCCTGAAGCATATCCACAGTGCGTTTAGCACCTGCCTGTGCCCGGCCTGCCTCTCGCGCCGCTTGAGCCAACAGCCCCCGGACTGAAAACGCTCAAAACAGCGCAGGATGCGCTGGCGGCTCAACGCCGACCAGGCGTCGTTCCGCGTGTTCGTCGAGTTGGTGCGGCTGACCTCGTACTATGGCGTGCGCGACCCCGACGACCCCTGGGCGATCTGGCAGTGAGCCAGGGAGTGTCTATTGGCTGAAAGAGATCGCCGACACTTCCTGGGGGAAGATGAGGGCAGGGGAAGGGCCTGGCGCTGCCCAGGACTTCCGGAGCCTGCCCTTCGAGCGCCCGATCGCCGCCCGCTGACTGCTGACGGCGAACAGCCGTCAGCTAACTGCCGATTGCTGTCCATCCGCCGCCCGCGCTATACTTCGCCCCATGAACACACCTCACCCCCTGCGCGCCGCCCTGGTGATGGCGCTGCTGCTGATCGCCGCGCTGTGCGCGCCGGTGACGGTTGCCGGGGCACAGAGCCGCACGCCCACGCCGCCAGGAACGGTGACGGCAGTGGTCGCCGTCGAGCGGGCGTTCGTCTTCCCGGTGCCCGATCGCAGCGCCACGCCGCTGACCTACGTCTACCAGCGCGAGGCGCTGCCCGTGCTCGGCCAGACAGCGCGCGGCGTCTATTTGCTCGTGATGGTGGAAGAGCGGCCAGGGTGGGTGCTCGCCGCGCAGATGGACCTCAGCGGCGACCTGGCGGCGGTGCCGGTGGTCGAGGAAGCGCGCGCCACACCAGCGACGCCGACCTTCACTCCGGCCCGCAGCACGCCCACAACGGCAGCAGCGACGCGCACGCCCCTGCCCACGCGCACACCCATCCCCACGCTCAGCACGCCCGTCACGCCGCTTCCCGGCGGCACCGCCACCCCCACCGACGGCCTGCCCGCCGTCCTGCCGGGGACGCCGCCGCCGGTGAGCGTCGCCCTGCCGGAGGATTGGAACGCGCTGCACCTGGAGGTGCCCTTCAGCACCTTCGACGGCCAGACGCGCAGCATCCCCCTCACCATCTACTTCGGGCCGCTGTCCGACAGTGTGCAGGGCTATATTTATCTCTACTGGGGCTTCCCCAACGTGGTGGACTTCGACGGCACGTTCAACCTGTGGGCGGATGGCGTCCAGATTCTGCGCGGCTCGCTCGTCGGCCCCTCGTGCAATCTGGGGCTGGATGAGCAGATGACTTTCAGCGTGGGCGGGCACGAAGGGGTGGGCACCTACTACGCCGCTGTGGGCTGCGCCGACGAGACGGACACGACCGGCTGGTTCGCCGCGCTGCGCGTGGATCAGGGCAGCTACGCCTTCTTCACCGCCGTCGAGCCGTTCGACGCGCTGATCGCCCAGCGCGGGGCGCTGCAGGCGATTCTCGATACGGTCGAGTTTCTGTCGTCGGACGCGGGGCCGTAGACGGTGCGGTGATCGGGCGCGCCCAACTCCCCCTTGACCCCAGTGCCGGTCTTGCGGTATGGTGTTGCCTGTCAGCACAGCCAGCGCATGAGCAGGGGCGAGCGTGGCCGCCAAACCCGATCGCATCATCGTCATAGATGTCGAAGCCACCTGCTGGGAGGGCGAGCCACCCCCCGGCCAGGAGCCTGAGATCATCGAGATTGGCGTGTGCGTGCTGGACGTGCTCAGCGGCGAGCGCCTGGCCCGCGAAGGCATCTTCGTCCGGCCCGAACGCTCGCAGGTCAGCCTGTTCTGCACGCAACTGACCACGCTGACGCCGGAGCGAGTGGGACGCGGCGTGACCTTCGAGCATGCCTGTCGCATCCTGCGCCGCAAGTACGCGGCCGGCGACCGCGCCTGGGCCAGCTATGGCGACGAAGACCGCCGCCTGTTCGAAAGACAGTGCGCCGCGCGGGGCGTGCCCTATCCGTTCGGGCCGACGCATCTGAACGTCAAGGCGCTGGTTGCCCTGCTGCACGGGCTGCCGCGCGAGATCGGGCTGCCGGGCGCGCTGGCCCTGCTCAACCTGCCGGCGGAGGGCACGCCGCACCGGGGCGTGGACGACGCCTGCAACACGGCGCGGCTGCTGGCCGCGCTGATCCTGCACCATCGCGGCGTGCTGATCCCCTCGTGACCAATCCGACCCTATGAACCGAGGACGACTCTTGACTGCCCGACTCATTTCCCTGCTCACCCTTCTGGTCGCTGTGACCGGCTTGCTGCTGGCCGCTCCCTTCCCCGTTATGGCGGGGCCGCAGGCGGCTGCCCCGGTCAGCATCACCTACGATTTCCAGTGGATTCGCCAGGGGAGCGTGGGCATTGTGCGCGTGATGGGCGCGGACATCGCCGATGTGCGCGCTGTGTTCCAGGAGCGCGTTCACCCCTTCTACAGCGAAAAGGGCGGCTTCACCGGCCTGATCGCCGCCGACATGGGGCAGGATGTCGGCCAGTATCCGCTGCAGGTGTGGGTGCGCTACCTGGATGGCACGTCCGAGCGCATTGACAAGACCATCGAAGTCAACTACGGCGAATTTGGTCGCGCCGAGGTCTATCTGCCGGTCTCGCTGATGCCGCTGCTGGAACGGTCGGTCGAGGATGAGGAGATGGCCCGCCTGTCCGGCTTCTTCAAGCGCTCCACGCCGGAACGCTATTGGGCGGACGAGGGCTTCGCCCTGGCGACTACCGCCCCGCAGATCGGCCCCTTTGGCTCGTGGCGGCTGTACAACGAGACGACCTGGCGGCAGCACACCGGCGCGGACTACCGGATGCCCATCGGCACGCCGGTCACGACGGTCGCCAGCGGGCGCGTCATGCTCGCCGGCACCCTGGCCATTCGCGGCGGCTATGTGCTGATCGATCACGGCTGGGGCATCTACAGCGGTTATGCTCATATGTCGGAGCTGCTGGTCGTGCCCGGCCAGTGGGTGCGCAAAGGGGACGTGATTGGTCTCAGCGGCCTCAACGGGCGTTCGGCGGGCGCGCACCTGCACTGGGAGATGGCGGTCAGCGGGGCGTGGGTTAACCCGGAGCAGTTTGTCGGGCTGGGCCTGGAGGCGGGCCAGTGACAGCAGAGCTTCAGCCCTGGCAGACGCTCGCCGCGCGCGAGCTGCTGGACTGCCGCCCCTGGCTGCGCGTCAGCGCGGAGCGCGTCCGGCTGCCCAACGGCCACGAGATTGACGCCTTCTACCACATTGACATGCCGGACTGGGCGCAAATCTTCGCCGTGACTGCCGATGGGCGCGTGCCGCTGATCGAGCACTGGAAACAGGGGGCGCGCGCGCTTTCGCTGGAGCTGCCCGCCGGCTACCTGGACGACGGCGAGTCCGCCGAGGCCGCTGCCCGCCGCGAGCTGCGCGAAGAGACGGGCGTTGAGGCGGCGGACTGGCGCTACCTGGGCCGCTTCTTCATGGACGGCAACCGGGGCTGCGGCGCGTCGCATATCTTTCTGGCGCGGGGGGCGCGCGTGGTCGGCGCGCCGCAGCGCGAAGATTCCGAGATCATGGCGCAGCACTGGCTGACGCTGGCCGAAGTGCGCGCAGCCTGGCGGGGTGGGCGCATGGGCAACATCGCAACTATAGCCGCCGTCGGGCTGGCGCTGACGGCATTGGAGGGGGACGATGCTCCAGATTAGACCGGCGCGCCTGGCCGACCTGCCGGGCATGGCTGCCGTGCTCCAGGACTCCTTCAGCGACAAGATGCGGGCCATCTTTGGCAGCGACCGCGAAAAGGTTGTCGGCCTGCTGGAAGCGATCTACACAGGGCCGGTGCGGCGTGGCTATGACGGCGTGCTGGTCGCCGACCGGGGCGGGCGCATCGTCGGCACGCTGGTAGTCGAGCCGCTGCACCACACGCCCGAAGAAAACCGGACTTTTGAGAGCCTGGCCGTGCGCGAGCTGGGGCTGCTGCGGATGCTGCGCGCCGCATTCATGCTCTGGCTGCTGAGCCACAAGCCGGGGCCGGACGAGGCGTACATCAGCGACCTGGGCGTGGCCGCTGACTGCCAGGGTGAGGGCATCGGCGGGCAGTTGATGACCCAGGCGGAGCAGTGGGCGCACATGCATGGGCGCGCCCGCCTGACGCTGTGGGTCTCCGCGGACAACGCCTGCGCCATTCACGTCTACGAGAAGGCCGGGTTGGCCATCACGCGCACCCGTTCAAGCTGGCTGACCCGCCTGACCTATGGCATCCGCCGCTGGCACTTCATGGAGAAGTCGCTGAACATCCGCCAGTTGCCGAGCGGGGAAAGGGATCACCGCAGAGACGCAGAGGGCGCGGAGAAAAGGTGACGAGTCTCCAATAGTTCTTCTTGATGTTTTCCTCTGTGTCCTCTGCGCCTCTGCGGTTCAGCCAGCCTGCTCCGGGTCGCCCCACCCCGCGCAGGCGCAACGCCCGGCGCGCTGATGGGTTATCATGGATGGAGGGCGGAGATCGCCGGGGGCTGCCAAGCCATGCGCGTCGCGCTGTTCACCGAGACATTTCTGCCGAAAATTGACGGGATCGTCACCGTCCTGCTGCTGCTACTCGATCACCTGATCCAGCGCGAGGTCGAGTTCATGATCGTCGCGCCCAAGCTGGCCGACCAGGTGGGCGACTATCGCGGCAGGAAGGTTGTTGGCGTGCCGGGCGTGCGCTTCCCCCTCTACCCGGAGCTGAAGGTCGGCCCGCCCACGCTGAGCACCTACCGCGAAGTCAGGGACTTCAAGCCAGACATCGCCCACTTCATCCATCCCACCCTGGTCGGCACGGGCGGCATGGTCATGGCCAAGCGCCTGAACATCCCCACGCTCGCTTCGTTTCACCTCGATCTGGCGACCATCGCCCGCTACCTGGGCATCGGCTTCCTGGAGCCGGCCATCTGGTGGTACACGCGCCGGAACTTCAACGCCGCCGATTATGCGCTGGCCCCTTCGCGGCTGGTGCAGCAGGACATGCTGGCGCACGGCGTGCGCAACGTCGGACTGTGGCGCAGAGGCGTAGATGCCGAGCGGTTCCACCCGCGCCACCATTCGCCCGCCATGCGCGCCCGCCTGAGCGCCGGGCACCCGGAAGAAACCATCCTGCTCTACGTGGGGCGGCTCTCCAACGAGAAGCAGATCGACTCGATCAGGGCGGTGCTGGAGCGCGTGCCGGGCACGCGGCTGGCCGTGGCGGGCGATGGCCCGGCGCGCGCCGACCTGCAAGCGCACTTCGCCGGCACGCCCACCGTGTTCATGGGCTATCTGCAGGGCCAGGAGCTATGGTCGGCCTTCGCCAGCGCCGATATCTTCGTCTTCCCCTCGGCGATGGAGTCCTTCGGGCTGGTGCTGATCGAGGCGATGGCTTCTGGGCTGCCGGTGGTCACTTCGCGCGTGGGCGGCGTGGACGACATGGTGCGCTCCGGTGTGAACGGGTACGTGTTCAACGTCGGCGACGTGCGCGGCATGATTGACGGCGTGCGCGCCGTGCTCTCCGAGAAGCGCAAGCGCCAGGTCATGGGTCGTAACGCGCGCCTCTTCGCCGAGACGCAATCCTGGCCGGCCATGATGGACGAGCTGATCGCCTGCTACGGCGACCTGATCAGCGGGCGCACGCCGTCTATGTAGCGGATTTTCAACCAGAAAGCAAGAGGCGCGGGCACTGCGCTTCCTCGCGGCCTCTCTCTCGGTCGGATCAGCGCGCGCCTATACATTACCTACATCTTGGATCGCGCCCGCCTCGCCATCTCCGGCTCTGCTTCCACGGGGGCTACTGTTGGTGACATGCCCCTGCGGGAGGCGGTCAGGGGGCGGGGTCTTCTGCCGCAGCAGCCTTCGGAAGTCCTCCCTGGCTCCGCCTTCGGTGGCGCGCTCACCCGCCGACCGACGCCCCCGCCGGCAGCCCCGCCAGCGGAGTCGCCGCCCGCACCGCCCGGCGGATCGCCTGGGCCGTCACCTCGGCAGCGAACGCGCCGATGACGCTGGCATTGGCGCGCCCGGCATCCCCTGTCGCCAGGGCGAAGATCGTGTCGCCGTCCAGCAGCGTGTGCGCGGGGCGCACGGCGCGGGCCAGGCCATCGTGAGCCATCTGTGCCACCTTGTTGGCTTCCTCTTTGCTCAGGGCAGCGTTGGTCGCCACCACGCCGATCACCGTGTTGGACGCGCCGCCGGGTGTCATGCGCGCCAGGACTGGCAGAAGGTTGAGCGCCCCGGCGAAGCGCGCCCCGTCCGGCGGCTGGCGCGTCCCGGCCAGGATTGCCCCGTCTTCGTCTACCACGTCGCCCAGCGCGTTGACCGCGAACAGTGCCGCCACGCGCAGCCCGTCGCCGATCTCGATCGCCGCGCTGCCCATGCCCGACTTGCAGGCAAAACCCGGCCCCAACAGCCGCCCGATCTGCGCGCCCGCCCCCGCGCCGGCGCACCCTTCGGCCACCGGCTCCGCCGACGCCGCCTGGCATGCGGCATAGCCCATCGCCGCATCGGGGCGGATGGACGGGTCGCCCACATCGAGGTCGAAGAGGATCGCCGCCGGGACGATGGGCACCACGCCGACGCCCACGTTGAAGCCCACGCCCTGCTCTTCCAGCCAGCGCATGACGCCGCTTGCCGCATCCAGGCCGTAGGCGCTGCCCCCGGCCAGCACGATAGCGTGCACATGCTCGACCATATGCAGCGGGCGCAGCAGGTCTGTTTCGCGCGTGCCGGGTGCGCCGCCGCGCTGGTCCACGCCGCCGACCGTCCCCGGCGGGCAGAGGATGACGGTGCAGCCGGTCGGCCCGCCCAGAGCGTGAGCATGGCCCACACGGATGCCGTCAATAGCGGTGAGCGTGAGGTTGCTCATGGGTTATTCCCTCGCTTTTCCCACAGAGGCCACATAATCCAGTCTTATCGCACGCATTTCGCACATTCTGCCCCAGGCCGCCTATAATTTCCAGCAGATCAGCGGGGGATGCAGGGTAAGCGCATCTGGCGTGTGCACTGCTTGATCTCACCCCCGCTCGGCGCAGGCGCGTCTCGCTTCCCCCTCTCCGTTGACGGGGAAGGGGAAAGGCCGAGCGTAGCGAGGCCGGGGGTAAGCTCCCCCTCATCCCCCAACCCCTTCTCCCTCCAGGGGGAGAAGGGGAGCAAGGCGCAGGATTTCCCCTCTCCCCGGTGAGGGAGAGGGGTGCAGGGGTGAGGGAAAACAGTTTCTCAAATGGTCTCTAACAGGGTTCGAGGCAACAATTCAGAAGACAGGTAGCCTATGCTGCTGGCGATTGATGTGGGAAACACGACGATTGTCTTCGGCGTCCACGACGGCGCGACCTGGACGCACCACTGGCGCGTGCAGACCGTGCGCGAGCGCCTGCCGGACGAGTACGCGGTGATGTTCCGCACCTTCCTCAGCGAGGCGGGACTGGCCCTGGAGCAGTTCGAGCAGACGGTGCTCAGCAGCGTGGTGCCCTCGCTGACTGCTGGGCTGGGCGCGATGGTCGCCCAGCGCACCGGCTTCCCGCCGGTGGTGGTCAGCGCGCGGATCAACACGGGCATCCGCATCAACACCGACCATCCCGACAGCGTGGGCAGCGACCGCATTGCCGATGCCGTGGCCGCCTACGAGCGCTTCCGGGCCAACTGCATCGTCATTGACTTCGGCACGGCGACCAGCTTCACTATCGTCAGGGAGCCGGGTGAGATGGTCGGCGCGGTGATCGCCGCCGGGCTGGGCACGACAGCGGATGCGCTCGTCCACCGCACGGCGCAGCTTCCGCAGATCGAGCTGGTTCCCCCGCCGACGATGATCGCCCGCAACACGATTCACGCCATGCAGGCCGGGCTGGTCATCGGCCACGTGGCGATGGTGGAAGGGATCGTCGCCCGCATCCGCGCCGAGCTGGGCGGCGCGCGGACCATCGCCACCGGCGGCCACGCGACGGCTCTCGCCCCGCTGACCGACTGCTTCGACGCGGTAGACCCCTGGCTGACACTGGATGGCCTGCGCCTGATCGCCGAGCGTAATCCCCGCTCGTAAGAGATCGCTGGTATAATCGGCGGCGGACGGATTGAGTTATGAGTCATGGGTCATGGGTTGAGAGTCGTGAGTCGCGAAAAGCCCCGCTATTTTGGACTCGGAGACCCTGCGGAAACCTCACCTCCGGCCCCCTTTCTGTAAACGGAGAGGGGGCGTCACTGTGCGGTTAAGTCCCCTCTTCACACGCGGAGAGGGGACTCAGGGGTGAGGTAAATCATAACGCAGACCTTTCCATAGGGTCTCTCACGACTCCGGACTCCAGACTCATGACTCACCACTGCGAGGAGCTATGATGACCCCTTACGACTATATAGAAGCCCAACAGGACGCTTTTCTGGAGCAGCTCAAGGAATGGCTGCGCATCCCCAGCATCAGCACGCTCTCTGAGCACAAGGCCGACGTTCGCCACGCGGCGGAATGGCTGCGCGCCCACTTCATGCTGATGGGCATGGCCCGCGCCGAGGTCTTCGAGACGCCTGGCCATCCCATCGTCTACGCCGAATGGCTGGGCGCGCCCGGCGCGCCGACCGTGCTCATCTACGGCCATTACGACGTGCAGCCGGTGGACGACCCCGCCAGGCAGTGGCGCAGCGATCCCTTCGAGCCAGTCGTGCGCGATGGCAAGCTCTACGCGCGCGGCGCCACCGATGACAAGGGCCAGACCTTCACCCAGATGAAGGCCGTACAGAGCCTGCTGGCGACCGGGGAGATGCCAGTCAATGTCAAGTTCATGGTCGAGGGTGAAGAAGAATGCGGCTCGACCAACGCCTACGCTTTTGTCGAGCAGCACGCCGATCTGCTCGCCGCCGATGTGGTCGTCGTCTCCGATTCGCACATCCTGGCCCCCGATCGCCCCTCGATTGTGACCGGGCTGCGCGGCATGACCTACATGGAGATTGAGGTGTTCGGCCCGTCGCACGCCCTGCACTCCGGGGCCTATGGCGGCATCGTCCACAACCCCGCCCAAGCGCTGGCCGAGATTCTGGCGGCGCTGCACGACGGCGACGGGCGCGTGGCGGTGCCCGGCTTCTACGACGACGTGGCTGAGCTAAGCGCCGGGCAGCGCACGGCCCTGGCGAAGGTGCCCTTCACGCTGGAGCGATTGGAACACGAAACCGGCCTGACCGCCCCCTGGGGTGAGGCGGGTTACGAGCTGCACGAGCGGCTGGGCATTCGCCCCACGCTGGAAGTCAATGGGCTGATCAGCGGCTGGACGGGCGAGGGGTCGAAGACTGTGCTGCCCGATACGGCGCTGGCGAAGGTGAGCTGCCGGCTGGTGCCGTACCAGGACCCGCTGAAGATCTACCGGCTGGTCGCCGATCGCGTGGCCGCGCTGACCCCGCCCACCGTGCGCAGCGAAGTGCGCCTGCTGCATACCGGCAACTGGGTCGTCGTGGACCTGGACTCGCCGTACATCCGGGCGGCGGCGCGCGCTTATGAGTTCGGCTTTGGGGCGGCGCCGGTCTACGTGCGCGAGGGCGGCTCGATCCCGATCATCGGCACGTTTCAGAAGACGCTGGGCACGCCAGCGGTGCTGCTGGGCTTCGGACTGCCGGATGACAACCTGCACGCCCCCAACGAGCGCTTCCATCTCGGCAACTTCCACCGGGGCATGAAGACGGCGGTGCATTTCTACCAGCAGTTGGGCGGGCGCGCCTAGCAGATAGCGATTCGTGGGGGCGCTGCGACGCCCTGGCTCCTGCGCAGACTTCCGAAGTTTCCGGAAACTTCGGAAGTCTGTCCTTTATGCAGACCCCGCATCCCGTCACTCAACGACAGGCAGTGCCGGGTCGGAGTCCTTCGCTGACGGCTGTTCGCTGACCGCTCTAGAATGACCACACGGGCCACTCAGAGACCCCTCACTCCGGGCACTCGTATTCCAGGCCCCACACGCGAGTCAGAAATTCCTCGCTGATCGCGCTGGCATCCGGCAGGCCGCGCCGGATAAAGGCGGGCGCGCCGTAACGATCCAGGATGACCGCGAAAGGCTCCGCGTTCGTCGGGCGCTGGTCGGGCGGAAACAGCGCCGCATAAGCCTGGCGCACTGCCCCGTCTGCGTCCACCAGCAGCGGCAGCGCCACCCGACCGGCCAGCGATGAGTCACCCAACGCATACAGCGCGGCGGAGGCCTCCGCCAGGTCATCGCGCGCGGCGGCCAGGCGCTGCAACGCTTCGCCCGCCGAGGGCGGCAGAGAAGCCGGCAGAAAGAGCAGAACCAGGTGCGTGCGCTGCCGGAACTGCACGCGGCTGACCGTCTCACCGGTGGTGGAGACCAGGCGGAAGTCCGGCGCGCCATGCTGTCGCCCCGCCGGGCCAAACTCGATCCAGGTCATGGTGTTCTCCTCGTGTCTCATTGTGATTCTAGCAGCCTGGCCGGGCAGCGCCGATTGTGAAATGGATAACCCAGTTTATTACAGCAAAATTTGTTATAATAAAGATCGCCTTATTCGATGATATACAAGGAGGGTTATTACATGGTCAGCACGAAACCCCTCATTGGCGAAGTGTACTATCCACCGGAGACTATCGTCCGCCAGGCCAACCTGCCCGACTACGACGCCGAGCACCAGGCCATGCTCGCTGACCTGGCCGGAGAGTGGGGTCGCATTGCCCGCGAGGAATTCGAGTGGTTCGCCCCCTGGAAGAAGACGCTCGACGATTCCAACGCCCCCTTTTACCAGTGGTTCGTGGGGGGCGCGGTGAACATTGTGCACAACGCGCTGGATCGCCATCTGCGCACCTGGCGGCGCAACAAGGTCGCCCTGCTGTGGGAAGGCGAGAACTACGACCAGCGCAGCTTCACCTACCACCAGCTCGCCCGCGAAGTCTGTCGCTTTGCCAGCGTGCTGCGGGCGATGGGCGTCAACAAGGGCGACCGCGTGACGATCTACATGGGGCGCATCCCGGAGATCGTCGTGGCGATGCTGGCTTGCGCCAAGATCGGCGCGGTGCACTCGGTCGTTTACGGCGGTTTTTCGGTCGAGGCGCTGCACGGACGCATCGAAGACAGCGCCAGCAAGGTGGCCATCACCTCCGACGGCGCATGGCTGCGCGGCAACATTGTGCCGCTCAAGGAGATCATGGACGAGGCGCTGCAGCGCAGCCCCACCGTCCAGACGGTGATCGTCGTCAAGCGCACCGGCCAGGACGTGCACATGGAGCCGGGCCGCGACCTGTGGTACCACGACCTGATGAAGCTGCCCATCGCCGAGACGTGCATCCCCACCGAGGAGGTGGACGCCGAAGACCCGCTCTTCCTGCTCTATACCAGCGGCACGACGGGCCGGCCCAAGGCCATCCTGCACACGCACGGCGGTTACATGGTCGGCGTGGCGACGACGCTCAAGTGGGTGTTTGACCTCAAGGAAGACGATACCTGGTGGTGCGCTGCCGACCCCGGCTGGGTCACCGGGCACAGCTACATCGTCTACGGGCCGCTGCTGCTCGGCGCGACGAGCGTCCTCTACGAAGGCGCGCCCAACCATCCCTTCCCCGACCGCTGGTGGGACATCGTCGAGCGGCACGGCGTCACCGTGCTCTACACCGCGCCAACGGCCATTCGCGGCCTGATGCGCTTCGGCGACGCCTGGCCCAACCGCCATGACCTGAGCAGCCTGCGCCTGCTGGGCAGCGTCGGCGAGCCGATCAACCCGGAAGCGTGGAAGTGGTATCACCGCGTCATCGGCAAGGAACGCTGCCCGATCATGGACACCTGGTGGCAGACCGAGACCGCCCATTTCATGATCACCCCGCTGCCAGGGACGCCGCTCAAGCCGGGCAGCGCCACGCTGCCCCTGCCCGGCGTGCAGGTGGACGTGCTGAACGAAGACGGAGACCCCGTCGGGCCGAATGAGGAGGGCTACCTGGTCATCACCGCGCCCTGGCCGGGGATGCTGCGCACCATCTACGGCGACCCCGATCGCTACGTGCAGCAGTATTGGAGCCGCTTCCCCGGCGTGTACATGACCGGCGACAGCGCCAAGCGCGACGAGGACGGCTATATCTGGGTCATCGGGCGCGTGGACGACGTGATCAAGGTCAGCGGCTACCGGCTGGGCACGGCGGAGGTCGAGAGCGCGCTGGTCAGCCATCCCAGCGTGGCCGAGGCCGCGGTGATCGGCATGCCAGACGAGGTGCGCGGCAGCGTGATCCAGGCGTATTGCATCCTGGCTCAGGGCGTCGAGCCGACGCAGCGCCTGATCGAGATTCTGCGTGACCACGTGGCCCACGAGGTCGGCCCCATCGCCAAGCCGGCGACGATCGAATTTGTGGACAAGCTGCCCAAGACACGCAGCGGCAAGATCATGCGGCGCGTGCTCAAGGCGCGCGCGCTGGGCCTGGACGAAGGCGATCTGAGCACGCTGGAGGAGTAGCGGGCGGCGATCGGCGGTCAGCCAACAGAAAACGGGAGCGTGCTGCTCCCGTTTTTTGTAGAGGCGACGGTGGGACTCGAACCCACGGTGAGGGTTTTGCAGACCCTTGCCTTACCACTTGGCGACGTCGCCCTGTAGTGCTCAGGTAGGAAAAGTATACCCAAACGGCAGGGAGTTGACAAGGCTGAGTGGGCCAATCGGGCGCGCGCACAGATTGCCGGCGACTCGTTCGAGGCCGGGCAAGGCGAAGGTCTCGCGGAGACGCCTGGCGAATCGCCTCGGCGCGGGGGCATTCGGCGGACGGACTTCGGAAGTCTGATACAGCGTCAGGCTCTTCTCCTCGGCCTCTTCCTCGGCCCCTCTCCGTAAACGAAGGAGGAGAGGGGCCATACGATTAAGACCCCTCTCCACACGCGGAAAGGGGTCTTAGATACAGGCTATGCAGTTGTCAACCCGGTCTAGCTCAGGTAATCCCGCAGGTTGTGCGCCAGGCGCGGGTGGCGCAGCCGGCGCAACGCCTCTTTTTCGAGCTGGCGGATGCGCTCGCGGCTGAGGCCGAACTTGTTGGCGATCTCTTCCAGGGTGTGCGGCTCGCCGCCGCCCAACCCGAAGCGCAGGCGCAGAATATGGCTCTGGCGCGGCGTCAACTCGCTGAGCACTTCCTCGATGGTCTCCTGCAGCAGGTGCTGCGTGGCCGCCTCAACCGGGCTGGGCGAGTCCTGGTCTTCGATGAAATCGCCGAACTCGCTGTCGCCGTCGTCGCCGACCGGGCGCTCCAGGGCGATGGCGTGCTGGCTGGCGTCCATCATCCCGCGCACGCTTTCCGGCGGCAGCTCCATCTCCTTGGCGATCTCTTCGGGAGTCGGGCGGTGACCGAGCGACTGCTCCAACACCTGGGCGGTGCGGTACATCTGGCGGATGCGCTCGGTCATGTGCAGCGGGATGCGAATGGTGCGCGTCTTCTGGGCCAGCGCGCGGGTGATCGCCTGGCGAATCCACCACGTGGCATAGGTGCTGAAGCGGTTGCCGCGCTTGTAATCGTACTTGTCCACCGCGCGCATCAGCCCGACGTTGCCTTCCTGGATCAGGTCGGGGAAGGGCAGGCCCTGGCCCATGTAGCGCTTGGCGATGCTGACCACCAGGCGCGTGTTGGCGCGGCCCAGGTGCTCGCGCGCGGCCTGGCCGTCGCCCACCAGCCGGGCGAGCCACTCGCGCTCGTTGGGCGGCAGCGAGGGATCGCACAGGCGCTCGATGGCGCTGCGGCCCAGCTCGATGCGCTTGGCCAGGTCAATCTCTTCTTCGGCGGTCAGCAGGGGTTCCTGGGCCATCTGGCGAAAATACAGCCCTACCGGGTCATCCGCTGAGACGGCGTTGATGTCGCCGACGCCAGGATCGTGCGAGGTTTCTGCGGGTTGAAATTCGTCGTCCGGGTTGTCTAGCTCATCGTGCGATTCGACTTCGTGTTGACGCAGCTCGATGCCCAATTCATCCAGCTCGTCGAGCACTGCTTCTATGGCATTGACATCGTCGCTATCTTCATCCAGTAACTCCAACACATCTTCGAACGTGACATATCCTCGTTGATCTGCGCGGTTCATCAGTTCCTGGATCACGTGAGTCCCGATGCCTCCTGAGGTCCTGCTGATCGCAACACAACGCTACGCCTGGTGGGAGAACGCACCAGACGCGCCTGAACGTATCAGCCGTAAGATTTTCGGAGCGCGTCTTCAGATTATATCATGAATTGTGTGGGGTTGGAAGTGTGGGACTCGAACTTTTGAGTGTAACGCGCCGTCACGAAAAAGGCGAAAACTGGTGGGCGCGCGCAAAATCTGCCGGGCAGTAGGGGCGCTGCTCTGCTGCGCCCTGGCTGACCTCACCCTCGCCTCGCCGAGCGGGGTGCGTAGGGGCACTGCCCTGCCACCCTTTTTACGGCCTCACGGAGCGCGCTCTCCGCTCGACGCGGGGGGAGCCGCCGGATGGTGGGCCGCTGGCCCGCGCCGGTAGAAGGCGCGCGCCGGGGCGCGGTTGAGGTACCACAGCACGTACAGCGGCACGATGACCAGCCCCGGAAGCTGGCAGCGCAGATAATCGCGCAGCGCCGACTGCGCTTGCCCGCCGAAAATCGGGTCTTCCGGGGTGCGCGCCGCCTCGACGACGCGATAGAGCGCGATGGCCGTCAGCGCCAGCAGCAGCGCGATCAGCACGAAGCGAATCTGTGGCGGGCGGCCCCACCAGGCCAGCGCGCAAATCACCAGCACCAGCGCGCCGAACGCCCCTTGCAGCCATGTCCAGGCGGTGATCGTCACCCCGCCGAGCAGAAAAGCCTCGTCGGCGGTCGCATCCAGCCGCGTGAGGAAGTACACTTCCAGCAGCGGCGCGACGCCGTAAAGCGCCGCCGTCGCCACCAGGGCCAACGTCAGGCCGAGCGGTCGCGGTGCGCGCGCTGAGCGCTCAACGCGCATAGCCGCGCCCCCTCCGCACCAGCGACCAACGCCTCACTGTGCACTTCCGCAATCCGCAATCCGCAATTCGTAATTCGTAATTCAATCGCCGCACCGGATTATCACAACCCTTCCTGTTCGCGCCAGGCGCGAATGCTCTCGGTGTGCTCTTCCTCGTGCCAGGCAGCGTTTTCGAGGATCAGGTAGCTGAGCGGCTCGCCCTCCATCCAGGGAAAACGTCGGTTATCGTCCAGGGTGCGGTTGTCGAGCGCGGCGACGGCTTCGAGCAGGTGCTTGTGCACGCCGTGAAAGTCTTCCAGCACAGCGGCGAGAGGGCGCGGCGCGTTGGTGCGGTACTGCTCGGCGTTCCACTCGTCAATGTCTTCGATCTCGACGATGTGCGGGGGACGCCCGACGCCCTGCGGCAAATGGGCCAGCGCCGTCACCAGCTCCGCTTCCCACGAGACCAGGTGAGCCAGCACATCCTTGACGGACCAGATGCCCACCACGCCGACGCGCAGCATCTCCGCGTCGCTCAGCCCTTCAAGGGCGCTCAGCAGCCGCTCGCGCGCGGCGCGCAGGTCCGCCAGCACCTCCGCCTTGGGCATAGTCTACTCCCCCTTCCAGGCCACACGCAGCGTACACAGCCAACAAGCGCATTATAGCATCTTGCGTGGCGCTCGCTCAATGGACGGAACGCCAGGCCCGGTGCGCCATCGGCCCGCTACCCCCTAATTATTGGGGGGGACTGTGCCTGTACAGCGCCCGTCAGTTGTTCTAGAATCGACGCCGAGTCTATCATACGGCCAGAATCCACTGTCAGACTCTGCTGGCGGTGCGGTGAGCGAAAGGGACACCTCGAATGGGGGATGTTTTGCAAGACAAGTGGTATATCCTGTCGGCGGCGGAGACGCTGAGCCGGCTTGGCTCGGATGCCGAGCGCGGGCTGAGCGCCCAGGATGTGGCGCAGCGCCAGGCCGAGCATGGTAAGAATGAGCTGCCCAGCGATGCCGGCACGTCCATCTGGCAATTGCTGGTCAGCCAGTTCACCGATGTGATGGTCCTGGTGCTGATCGCCGCCGCCGCCATCTCAGTGGTCATTGGCGACATCAAAGACGCCATCGTCATCCTGGCCATCGTCGTGCTCAACGCGGCCCTCGGCTTCTTCCAGGAGTACCAGGCCGAGCAGGCCCTGGCCGCGCTCGGCGCCATGCAGACGCCGGTAGTGCGCGTCCGGCGCGAGGGGCATGTGCTGGAAGTCAGCGCGATCGAACTGGTGCCCGGCGACGTGGTGCTGCTCGAAGCGGGCGACCGCGTTCCCGCCGATGGGCGGCTGATCGAGGCGGTCAACCTGCAGATTGACGAGGCGGCCTTGACCGGCGAGTCTCTTGCGTCTGAGAAGAGCACAGAGGCTCTGGAAGACAGCGATCCGCCGCCCGCCGTCGCCGATCGCATCAATATGGCCTACATGGGCACTGCGGTCACCTATGGGCGGGCGATCATGGCGGTGACGGAGACCGGCCTCAAGACGCAGCTTGGCGCCATTGCCGCCCTGTTGCAGCGCGTGGAAGAAGGGCGCACGCCGCTGCAGGAACGGCTGGAACGCCTGGGGGTGATCCTGGCGGTAGCGGCGCTGATCGTCTGCGTGGTCGTTTTCATCACGGGCGTGATTCGCGGCGAGGATGTCGAGGAAATGCTGCTGACCGCCATCAGCCTGGCGGTAGCGGCCATCCCCGAAGGGCTGCCCGCCGTGATCACCATCGCCCTGGCGCTGGGTGCCCGGCGCATGGTGCGCCGCCACGCCCTGATCCGCAAGCTGCCCGCCGTCGAGACGCTCGGCTCGGTGTCGGTCATCTGCTCGGACAAGACGGGCACGCTGACCCGCAACGAGATGACCGCCACGCTAATCGGCCTGCCGGGGCGCGGCGACGTGACCGTAGGCGGCAGCGGCTATACGCCGGTGGGCGGCTTCTACGAGGACAAGCGCCAGATCAATGTCGTGGACGACACCGTGCTGGCGCGCATCCTCAAGGCTTCGGCGCTGTGCACGGATGCCTACCTAGAGCAGGCGGAAGGCAACGGGCATTGGGAAGTGGTCGGCGATACCACCGAGGGGGCGCTGCTGGTTGCTGCGCGTAAAGCGGGCTGGAGCCGCTCCGTGCTCGAAGACTCGCTGCCCCGCCAGGCGGAGCTGCCCTTCTCCTCCGAGCGCAAGGCGATGACGACCATTCACCAGCCGCACGGGCGCTTTGCGGCGGAGCTTTTTGAGAACGCGCCCTACGTCTCCTTCACCAAAGGCGCGCCCGATCAGCTTGTCGCCTGGGCCTCAGAGGAAGTGATGCCCGACGGCCCTCAACCGCTCACGGCGGAGCGCCGCCAGGCGTGGGGCCACAAGATCGAGGAGCTGGCCAGTCAGGGCCTGCGCGTGATCGGCATCGGCTATCGCCCGCTGGAGACCATCCCCGCCGAGCTGACGCCCGAAACCCTGGAGCGCGACCTGACTCTGCTCGGACTGATCGGCATTGTAGACCCGCCGCGCCCAGAGGCGAAAGAGGCGGTCAAGGTGGCCACCGACGCGGGCATCCGCACGGTCATGATCACCGGCGACCACAAGCTGACGGCCACCGCCATCGCTCGCCAGCTCGGCATCTCCGGGCCGGACGACCGCGCCCTGACCGGCGTCGAGCTGGATCGCATGAGCGACCAGGCGCTGCGCGACGTGGTGCTCGCAACGCCCGTCTACGCCCGCGTGTCGCCGGAGCACAAGCTGCGCGTGGTCGAGGCGTTGCAGTCGCACGGCCAGATCGTGGCCATGACCGGCGACGGTGTGAATGACGCCCCCGCGCTCAAGCAGGCCAACATTGGCGTGGCCATGGGCATCACCGGCACCGACGTGAGCCAGGGCGCGGCAGATATGGTGCTCACCGACGACAACTTCGCCACCATCGTCGCCGCCGTCGAAGAGGGCCGCACGATCTACGACAATATCCGCAAGTTCATCCGCTACCTGCTGAGCACCAACGCCGGCGAGATCGTCACCATGTTCGTCGCGCTGCTGCTGGGCTTCCGCGTGCCGCTGCTGGCCATCCACATCCTGTGGATCAACCTGGTGACGGACGGCCTGCCAGCCATCGCCCTCGGCTTTGAGCCAAGCGAGCCGGATGTGATGAAACGCAAGCCGCGCCCGCCCCGCGAGAGCATCTTCGCGCACGGCCTGGGGTTACACGTGGTATGGGTCGGGTTGTGGATCGGCATCGTCACGCTGATCAGCTTTGCCTGGGCGCTCGACCGTCACGGCGGCGAGCTGTTCCACCCCGGCGAAGAAGCGCTGCTCGTCGCGCGCACCATGGCTTTCACCGTCCTGGCCCTGTTGCAGATCTTCCATGTGAGCGCCATTCACAGCGGCGAGGCGTCCTCTCTGCGCGTGCCGCTCAGCCGCAACAAGCTGTTGTGGGGCGCTGTGGTGCTCACCGCTGTGCTGCAAATGCTGGTCATCTACGCGCCGTTCGCCCAGGATATTCTGAACACCACGACGCTGGATGCCGCCGAGCTGATCGTGGCCTGGTTGCTGGCCAGCACGCTCTTTGTGGCGGTGGAATCTGAGAAGGCTCTGCGCCGCCGCCGCACGCGGCGCGAGGCCGCGCGGACCTCTACCGCTGCCTGATACAGGGTCTGGTGCTGCACAAGACCAGACAGGCTTCGGAAGCCTCTGAAGGCTTCCGAAGCCTGCCCCCCGAACGCCCCGGCACAGAAACGTATGCGGCCATACGCCCCTGCGAAACCCGCGCCTTGCCCCGCGTCCGGCAAGTCGCTGACGGCCTGCGCGCCCCCCCTCCTTAGCTCGCACCCTTGTCAGCGACCCGCCGGGCGAGTATACTAGCGCCTATCCATGCGGGGTGTAGCGCAGTTGGCCAGCGCGCTGCGTTTGGGACGCAGAGGTCCCCGGTTCAAGTCCGGGCACCCCGACTAGCCCGCAGGCCCCTGAGCGCCCGAACGCCGCACGTTCGGGCGGCTTTGTTCTGAGGGCCAGGGAGCGAGAAGCTCTGGCACGGACTCGCGGGACGGGGCGAAAGTCTCCATCGCCCGCAACAATCAGTCTACTCCGCCGTATAATGTTATGGCGTGGCCTCCGACCGCAAGGCACGTTCCCGATCCGGGCGCTTGACGTGCGGGCGAGCGCCGCACACCATCTGCATCAGATACCAGAAGGCGAACCCACCATGACGCAAGCAGCAACCAATCACTACGTCGTGCGCACCGAAAGCCTGCGCAAAGACCTGAAGATGGGCGAGGTCGTCGTGCACGCCGTGCGCGGCGTCTCGCTGAGCGTCGCCCCCGGCGAGTTCCTGGGCATCATCGGCCCGTCGGGCAGCGGCAAGTCCACCCTGCTGGGCATGATCGGCGGGCTGGATTCGCCCACTGACGGGCGCATCATCATTGACGGGCAGGACATCACCGACCTGGATGAGCGCGCCCTCACCCGCGTGCGCAACGAGAAGATCGGCTTCGTCTTCCAGTTCTTCAACCTCATCCCCACGCTGTCGGCGCTGGAGAACGTGGCCCTGCCGGTGCAGTTCGCCCGCCAGCGCAAGCACACCCCCAACAAACGCGCCAGAGAGCTGCTGACTCTGCTGGGCCTGGGCGATCGGCTCAGCCATCGCCCGTCGCAGCTTTCGGGCGGGCAGCAGCAGCGCGTGGCGCTGGCCCGCGCCCTGGCCAACGAGCCGCCGCTGCTGCTCTGCGACGAGCCGACCGGCAACCTGGACACCGAATCGAGCGAGGTCGTGCTGCGGGCGCTGCGCGACGTGCAGGGGCAGCTTGGCACGACGATCATCGTCGTCACCCACGACATGGAAGTGGCCTCGCAGTGCGACCGCATCGTCGCGCTGGTGGACGGCAAGATCGCCCAGGATGTGGACGCGCGCTCCACCGCGCAGATGGAGGCGATCCGGCTGCTGAAGGACAAGCGTTCCACCGGCGAGCTTAAGCCCGTGACCGTCAACGGGCGTTAGCAGGAGGCGGCCATGATCGAACAGCTCAGGTTCTACGCTCGCCACTCGCTCAACGATCTGCGCGTCAACAAGCAGCGCACGCTGTTCGCCCTGTTGTGCATCGCGGCGGGCGTGGCGGCCATCGTCAGCCTGCAAACGCTCGGCGTGATGATCGAAGACACGCTGACCGGCAGCCTGCAGGAGAGCAACAAGAGCGACATCCGCCTCAGCGTGTCCTACGTCGAGTCTTCTAGCCGCTTGCAGCGCGGTGAAGACGAGGGCGTGATCGCGCCGAGCGGCATGTTCGGCGGCAATATCTTCACCCCCGAGGGTATACAGATCGTCGGCGACTGGTTCGCCGAGCACTACCCTGGCACCACCATCACCTATCTCCAGGCACTCGGCGGCCCTTCTTCCGGCATGACGATCAGCAATCCGCGCAACGACAGCGAGCAGACGTTCGTCTCGCCCTTCATCGTCGAAGTGGATCGCTACCCGCTCTATGGTGCGCGTAAAACCGAGGACGGCACGCCGCTGAGCGAGCTGATCCAGGCCCCAACCGACATCGTGATCAGCCGCAACCTGGCCGATACGCTCGACGCCCAGGTTGGTGATACGCTGGCCCTGGCCGGAGCCAACGAGCGCTTCACGCTGCGCGGCGTCGTGCCTACCTCTGAAGAAGGCGGTTTCGAGAACATCACCGGCAACCTGATCGGCTACTACTTCCTCGACGTGTCCGCCGTGCCGCTGTTCAACGGCGGCCTCTCGGAGGGAGCTACTGAAATCTACGTGCGCCTGGGCGACCCGGCGCAGGTCGAGTCGGCGACGCGCGCCCTGCATGTACGCTTCCCCTATGTGGACTCGACCAACACTGTTGACCTGGAGGAGATGAACAGCGACATCTCTGACGCCATCAACCAACTGGTGGTGATCATGGGGCTGGTCTCGCTGTTGATCGGCGGCATCGGTATCGTCAATACCATGCTGGTCATCGTCAGCCGGCGCACGACCGAAGTGGCCGTGCTGAAGACCATCGGCCTGGAGGCTGAGCAGATCACCGCCCTGTTCCTGGTCGAGGCGGCGCTGATGGGCATCGTCGGCAGCCTGCTCGGGATCATCCTGGGCTGGGCGGCTGCCTTTGTCATCAAGGGCGTGGCCGAGAACTTCCTGGCCCAGACGCTCACCTTCCGCATCACGCTCGCCCCGCCGATCACCGGCTTCATCGTCGGCATCATCGTCACGGTGATCTTCGGCTTCCTGCCGACGCTGGCCGCCGGGCAGGTGCGCCCCAACCTGGTGCTGCGCCCGACGGACACGGTGGTGCCGCGCGCCGGGCGCGCTCGCTCGTTCGCTGCGCTGCTGTTCGTCATGCTGGCCATCAGTCTGGTCGCTCAGCCACTGATCAATGACCTGCTCTCAGAGCAGGCGATTCGCACGGCAGCGATGGGCGTGGGCGGGTTCCTGGGCCTGCTGATGGGTCTGACCATGCTGGCGGGCGGGTTGTTTGCCGGCTGGACGCGGCGCAAGCTCTGGCGACGCCTGCTGCGCTGGGCGCTGATGGTACCTGGCCTGCCGCTGCTGGGGGCCGCCTTCGGCTATGCCGTGCCCGCCCTGCTGATCCTGTTCAGCACTTTCATCGCCGTCGCCGTGCTGTACGCCGTGCTGTGGGTGATCATCTGGCTGGTGGGGCGCTTCCTGCCCACCTGGCGGCTGGTGGACCTCAAGCTGGCGCTGCGGGCGATGCAGACCAACAAAGGGCGTGCGGCTTCCACGCTGCTGGCGCTGGTGGTGGGCGTCTTCACGCTCAGCCTGATCACCATGCTGGCCACGGCCATCACCAACCGCTTCGAGCAGGTGCTCGAAAACGAAGTGGGCGGCAACGTGATCATCTTCGCCGCCGGCGCGGGCGACGCGCTCAGCGCCGTCGAGTCCCGGCTGGAGGAGATGGAGGGCGTGCGCAGTTACTCGGCGATGGGCATCTACAGCACCAACCTGGTCTCGGCGACCGACGTCAGCACCAACCAGGTGCTGACCCTCGACCAGCTCATATCTCGCGCCCGCCAGAGCGAATCCGGCACTGCCGATACGCTGAGCTGGATGTTCACCAGCATTGACGCGCGCGGCGTGGTGTCGAACCTGCCCGATGTCGAGTTCTACCAGGGCCGCCAGCTCAACGCCGCCGATACAGGCCCCTGGGACAGCGACGCCGGCGAATACCCGCCCATCGTCATCTCAGCCACGACAGAGGTCATCGCTGCCGGGCTGGAAGTGGGCGACCAACTGCTGCTCGAATTCACGTCGCCGGTAGGCCGACCCGCTGACGGCGAGCGCCGGCTCGTCCGCTTCGAAATCGTGGGCATGATAGACCGGCGCATGAGCGGGGTGCAGGTTAACTTCGGCTCGTCCAGCTACGCGCCGAACAGCGCCTTCCCAGCCGGCCTGCGGCCCGACTCGGTGAGCGCCATCGTGGACATCGAGGAGACGCAGATTCGCACCCTGCGCCAGAGCATGAGCGAGATTCCGCTGGCCTTTGTCATGGAAACGAAGCTGCTCAACGACCTGCTGAACCGCATCCTCGACCAGTTCACGTCGTTCCCCATCCTGGTGGCGGCGCTGGCCCTGGTTGTGGGCGGCATCGTCATCGCCAACTCGGTGGCGCTGGCTACCCTGGAGCGCCGCCGCGAGATCGCCATCATGAAGGCGGTCGGTCTGCAGCGCGAGCGCGTGCTCGGTATGCTGCTGCTGGAGTACGGGCTGATGGGGCTGATCGGCGGGCTGATCGGCGTTGGCCTGGGCGGGATCGGCCTGCTGTTCCTGCTGATCTCGGCGTTCGGCGGCGACCTGGGTCGCTCGATTCCCTACATGACCGCCCTGCAACTGATGGCGCTGTGCGTGCTGATCGCGCTCGCTGCGGCAGTCCTGACAGCGTGGCGCGCTTCGGGCGAGAAGCCGCTCAACGTCCTGCGCTACGAGTGATGCCCAGGCCGTTGGGGCCTGGCCGCGAAAATCTGATGAGACCAATCGCAGGGGAGAGTTTGCAAACTCTCCCCTGTAAATGAAGCGCAGCAGAGCAGCGGCCCTACCGCCTGAGGAGAAGCTGTTTCCCCCTCACCCCAAACCCCTCCTCCACAAGGGGGGAGGGGCTGAAGGTCTGCGCTCTTCTCCCTTCCCCCCTCGTGGGGGAAGGGCGGGGATGGGGGGCAAGGGCTGGCGCACGACTTGCCGAGCGGGGGGCGGTGACCTCACCCCCAGCCGCGCTACGCTTGGCTTGCCCCCTCTCCGCGTGTGGAGAGGGGGCGGCGAGGCGCGTCAGCGCCGCGCGGGGGTGAGGTAAGTCAGGGCGCTGTTTCCCCCTCACCCCAAACCCCTCCCTCACAAGGGGGAGGGGCCTGGCTGCCGCGCGGCGGTTTATAATGCGGGCACCCCGCGAGGTGATGTAAGTCGCGGCGCGGGCCTTTCCACGGGGTCTTTGGGCGATCATGAGCGCGTCCCTCCAATTCCCAGTGAAGCATCGCCGCTGGCGGCGAACGCTGGCCCTGGCCGCGCTCGCCGTCGCGCTGACCGTCTTTGCTGTGCCCTCCCTGCTCGGCTTCGCGACCGCCTACCGCCTGCTCTACGCGCCCTGTGACGAGGATGGGCGCTCGCCGGGCGATTTCGGCCACGCCTGGGAGGACGTGACCATCGCCGGGCGCGCCGGGAGCTTCCGCGCCACCTTCATCCCCGGTACGAACGGCGCGGCGGTGATCCTCCCGCCGGCGGCGGCGAGCGGGCGCGGCAACCGCCTGCACGAAGCCGACGTGCTGGTCCGGCACGGCTACGCGGTGCTCGTCTTCGAGTCGCGGCGCTGCGCCGGGATGGGGCCGCTCAGCCTGGGCTACCGCGAGATCGGCGAGGTGGGCGATGCGCTGGCCTACCTGGAGGCGCGCGCGGACGTGAACCCGGCGCAAATCGGCGTGCTCGGCTTTTCGTCGGCGGGGGCGACGGCGGTGATGGCCGCCGCGCGCTACCCGGCGCTGCGCGCAGTGATCGCCGAGGGCGGCTACGGCGACTTTGCCGAGGGCGCGCTGGCGCTGGGCACCGGCGGCCCGCTGGAAGTGCTCTACAAGGAGGCAATCGCCCTCAGCTACCGCTTGCTTAGCGGCGTAGAACTTGCTAAGCTGAGTCCGCAATCTGTGATCGGGCAGATCGCCCCGCGCCCGGTGCTGCTCATTTACGGGAGCCGCGAGCGCAGCCTGGACGGGGCGCGGGCGCAGTTTGCCGCCGCCGGCGCGAACGTCGCGTTATGGATCGTGGACGGGGCCGGACATGGCGACTACCTGGCCGTCGCGCCGGAAGAGTACGAGGCGCGCGTGATCGCCTTTTTCGACGCGGCGTTGCTGGGGCGGTGAGAGAACCAATAACCAACCACCACTCACGAAAGGAAATGCCGGTGATCCCACGCATCATCGTTCATGGCGGGGCCTGGAAGATCGCCGAGGAGACGCACGCCGACCACGTCGCCGGGGCGCGCGCCGCCGCCGAAGCCGGCTGGGCGATCCTGGCAGCGGGTGGATCGGCGCTGGACGCGGTCGAGCGGGCGGTGATCGTCATGGAAGACGACCCCACCTTCGACGCGGGGGTGGGCAGCGTGCTCAACCGCGCCGGCGAAATCGAGATGGACGCCATCATCATGGACGGGCGCACCCTCCGGCTGGGCGCGGTCGCCGCCGTGCGCGGCATCACCAATCCCATCCGGCTGGCGCGGATGCTCTTCGACGACACCGATCACAGCCTGCTGGTCGGCGAAGGGGCGCGCCGCTTCGCCGAAGCAAAAGGCATGCGGCTGGCCGCCCAGGCCGAGCTGACCGTGCCGCGCGAGATCGAGCGCTTCCTGCGCCTGCAAAAGATGCCGGACTATCGCCTGTCTCACGAGTTCACGCCGGACCCGCAGGGCACGGTCGGCGCGGTGGCCATTGACGCCGAGGGGCACGTCGCGGCGGCCACTTCGACCGGCGGCGTGGCCTATAAGATGCCGGGGCGCGTCGGCGACTCGCCCCTGGTCGGGTCGGGCGCTTACGCCGACGACCTGAGTGGCGCGGCGTCGGCCACCGGGCATGGCGAGAGCATCATGCGCGTGGTGCTGTGCAAGACGGCCACCGACGCCGTCGCGCACGGGCTGAGCATTCAACAGGCCGCCGACCAGGCCATTCGCATCATGTTCGAGCGCACTGGCGGCTATGGCGGGCTGATCCTGGTGGATGGCCAGGGGCAGTTCGCCTTCGCCTACAACACGCCGCATATGACCGTCGCCTGGACGGACGAGGATGGCCGCGTCCACGCCCGCATCAAGGCGTGAGGCGAGCCAGGGGAGAGGAGAGGCGCATGAACCGGCGGCGGGCAGTGGGAGCGGTGATCGGGCTGGTGGCAGGGCTGCTTTCCGGCTGCGGGCTGCTGCAGGACGCCCCGCCGACCGTCACGCCGATCTACATCACGGCCACGCCGGAGCCGGTGATTGTGCCCATCGTCGCCACCGAGACGCCGGCAGCCACGCCTGTCCTGGCAGAGACCAGCGCGGCGCTGCTGCCCACGCGCGGCCCGGAGCGCACGGCGACCTTCACTCCGCCGCCGCCCATCACCCAGACGCCCACCTTCACCCCCACTGCGACTGATACGCCGGTCACGCCGGGGCCGGTCGTTTATGCGCCGGTGGGCGGGGTGGCAGGCGCGGGCGGTGCGGGGATCGCCATCGGCAGCGGGAGCGGGAGCAGCGGCGGGACGGGCTGCGCCAGCGTGCCCGGCGGCGCGCTCGGCGCGCTCTACCAGAGCGACCCGTCCATTGCGGTGGCGATTGGCTGCCCGCTGGCCGGCGCGCCGAACGCGGTGGACAGCGCCTACCAGCCCTTCCAGAACGGACTGATGGTCTGGGTGGCCGCGCCGGGGCAGTCGCTCATCTACGCCCTCTATGGCAACGGCACCTACCAGCGCTTCAACGACACGTTCCTCGAAGGCGTGGACCCCAGCAGCGGCGGAGCCGTCCCACCGCCGGGACTGCTGGAGCCGGTGCGCGGCTTCGGCAAGGTCTGGCGCGAGAATCCGTCGGCGCGCGATACGCTCGGCTGGGCCTTGACCGGCGAGAGCGGCGGCACGGCGGAGATTCTGCTCTTCGAGCGCGGCGAGATGCTGCGCGTGCCGCAGTCCGGGCAGACGTATATCCTGATCACCGGCGCGCCGGGCACGTGGAGCGCGCGGGCGGGGTGAGGGCGATCAGCGATCAGCTTTCAGCCGCCAGCGGGGGCCGAATTCAGGTGGTTTTTGCTGGTGGCTGATCGCTGAGGGTTGTCAGCATAGGAGCGAATACGATGAAACTGGCCGACGGCACCCTGACCCTCGCCCCGCGCCACGCCCGCGAGATCGCCGGTTATCACCTGCACCAGGGCCGCTCCAACGACTGCGGGCCGCACGTGGTGGCGATGGCCGTCAACTTCTGGCAGGGGCGCGCCGTCCTCGACGCGGCGGAAGTCGCCCGCGCCATGAACCGCCCGCGCCTGGGCGTTGGCTTCCCGCCGCTGGTCGTGCGCCGCATCCCGGCCTGGGCCACCTTTCCCTGGGGCATCGCCGACGTGCTGCGCGCTAACGGCGTCCCCGCGCGCTGGCGCGCCCGCGCCAGCGAAGACGATCTGCACCGCGCCCTGGCGGAAGACCGCCTGCTGATGCCCATCTACGGCGAGCCGCTGCGCTGGCGCGGCCTGCGCCCGACCGGTTGGGCGCACGTGGCCATCCTGTGCGGCTGGGAGCCGGCGGAAGAGCGCTACTGGTTCGTGGATTCGTCGCGGGCCAGCGCGCCGACGGCCCGCCCGCGCGCTGAGTTCCTGCGGCTGTGGGGTCACATGGGCCGCCTGCTGGTGGAGACGCGCTAGGGCATCGAGGCGGAAATAGGTGTACGGGGTGCGTGCAAAACCTGTCAGGGTGGGGCACTGCGTTCTGCTGCGCCCTGGTTGACCTCCCCCCCGCTTGGCGCAGCGCGGCTGGGGGTGAGATCAATCAGCGCGTCGCTGTCAACCTTTGCACGCACCCGGTATACGGTTTGGCCTGGTCCAGCCCCCCATCCCCGGCCCTTCCCCCCTCGTGGGGGGAAGGGAGCGGAACGCCAACCTTCAGCCCCTCCCTCCTTGCGGGGGAGGTTTTTTGGGGGGACAGCGAACAACTGCCGGCGGACTCCCGCCAACGTGCACTAGCGCGCTAGCTGCGCAGCCCGGAGCCGCTGAGGGCTGCTCACTGCTCTGGCGGGCAGTCGTAAAGATCATCCAGTTCCGGCTCAAGGAGGCCAATCTGCACAGCGTAGCTCATCAGCTCGCGGAAGCTGTGCACTTCGAGCTTGGTCATGATATTGGCGCGGTGCCTGGTGACTGTGGCGGGGCTGATGCACAGCAGTTCTGCGATCGAGCGGTTAGAATGACCCTCCACCAGCAGGTGAAAGATCTCCTGCTCGCGCTCGGTCAGCCGGTCGTAGTGCGTGTCCGGCACGTGGGCCTGGCTGCCCCTCAGATACTCCTGGATGACCCGGTTGGAGATGTCCTGGCTCAGGTAGTAATCGCCCCTGGAGGCCCGGTGAATGGCCTGAATGATTTCGGAACTGGGCGAGGTCTTGGTGACGAAGCCCAGCGCCCCGGCATTCAGCGCTCGCAGAACGACGCTCTCGCGGCTGTACATGGTGACGATCACGGCCTGGACGGGCTGCTTGGAGGCTGAAATGCAGGTCTTGATCTGGCTAATCACCCCCAACCCGCTGAAACCGGGCATTGAGATGTCCAGCAGCACGACATCGGGCATCAGCTTGCGCGTGATCTCGAGCGCCTCACCACCATCGGAAGCCTGCCCCACCACGTGCATATCCGGTTGCGAGTCAATGACAGTGGCCAGCCCCTCGCGCATGAGGGGATGATCGTCGGCCAGAACCACAGCGATCTTCCGGCGATCCCGCTCTGCGACAGGCATGGCCCACTCCTATCCCAAGTTGGTGGTGGCCGAGGTGTCTGGGCCTACCAGTGCTGCTATATTCGCGAGAGTCCGCTCCCCGGGGGACCCAGGACTGCTCACTGGGGCGACCTCTGGGATCACAACCCTGATGACCGTGCCACAGTTCACCCTGGAGCTGATCTTGAGCGTGCCTCCCAGCTCTGCCACGCGCTGCTGCATGATGCGCAGACCAGTGCCCGGGCGGTGCATGGCCGGGTCAAAGCCCCGTCCCTGGTCCTGGATCATGACGATGATCCGGGGATGGCTGTAGATCAGCTTGCACTGGACCAGCCCGGTTTGGGCGTGCTTGACCACGTTGTTCAGCCCTTCCTGAAAAATACGGAAGAGCACCACCTCGACTTCCTGCGCGAAGCGCTTGTTCTGCAAGCCGAGGAACTGGCAGTCCACCGTGATGCCATACAGAGACTTGTAATAGCCGGCCATCCAGCGCACAGTCTCCTGGATGCCGAATGGCTTGAGGGTGGAGGGCAGCAGGTCGCTTGAGATGCGGCTGATCTCGCGCCCCACTTCCTCCGCGCGGCGGATGATCTGTTCCAACCGTTCCTGTTCGTGCTGCAGACCTTCGCGCTCGCGCAGCGAGGTGTGCAGGTTTTCCAGAGAGAAGCGCAGCGCGATGACGGTCTGCCCGACCTGGTTGTGCAGGTTGCTGGCGATGCGCGCCTTCTCTCTTTCCTGAATCTGCATGAACTGAGTCGAGATCCAGTTAAGCTCCTCCTCAGACTGGACTCGTTCGGTCACGTCGAAATAGACTTCTGCCCGGCCAATGATCGCGCTGTCTTTGTAGATTGGCTGACTGAAATGCTCCAGCCAGCGCTCCTGGCGACCGCCGCCGGGCAGCACATGGCAGATGAAGTTCTCGGCGTAGGTGTTTGAGTCGTAGGTCGCCAGGACCCGCTGGCGGAAGTCGGCGCCCCCTTCAATGATGGCCGAGATGCGCTCGCGGATCAGGTAGCGCTTGTCCTGGCCCAGCAGCTCTGTGCGGGGAATGCCGAAAAATTCTTCAAGCTTGGAATTCACCCGTCTCACATGAAACTGGCTGTCCAGAATGAACACCCCAACAGGCAGAGCATCCAAAACATTCAGTAGCATGGCTCTTCACCGCCCTACACAATTTTGGTTTCTGTCACCATTATACTCTGACCGTGAAGCGTTTCATATCGGCTATAACAACCAGCGCGCGCCTGGCTGACGCAAAGAAGGGAGACAGACAGCTCGCTCCCTTCTCCGCTGATCGGCTATGAAACCGGGGGAAAGCGAGCCTCTGTGCGCGACTTTGCCCGCCCGGATTGTCACTCTGCGATCGGCTCAGCTAGAGCCAGAAGGCCGGGTATCTGCGCTTGGGCCACACATTGTTAAGCAGGACACCAACCACCACAAAAAACAGGCAACCGACCAGAACCGGCTCAACCAGCCATTCCAGCCCGGTGATCTGGTTCAGGACGGGCAGCAGCGCTGTTGCGCCGGCAGGCGGGTGAACGGTCTTGGTGGCCACCATCAGGGCGATGGCGAAACCGTTGGCCAGCGCCAGCGTCCACCAGGTGCTTTCCTTGAAGATCGTGTAAACGACAATGCCTGTCAGGCCGGCGATCAGGTGCCCGCCCACGATGTTGCGTGGCTGCGAAAAAGGCGCTGCGGGAGCGGCAAACACCAGCACCGCCGTTGCGCCGAAGGGGACGATGAAAGTCTTGACCAGTTCCCACTCGGTGTTGACAAGCTGCAACAGCGCGATGATGATTAACCCGCCCACCCCAGAGATCAAAATCTCTTGCCAACTGGGATAGGGCAGGCCGGAGAGCGCCTTGACCCCTCTAAGTTTTTCAAGATAGGATGGAGCCGCTTGTTCTGACATAGTCCCCTCCGCGAAGGGTGATTATCAAGGGCACGCCAGTTCCTTCAGAAGAGTGACGTGCCCTGTCTATCCAGTTGTGCTTGTTAATGCTTGCTGGCATCAGCCCACTGCTTGCTGTGAGCATTGCCCTGGAACGCGAAGTTCACGGGCCTTACCAGGGGTACTTCCCGGCATGGCTGTACGGCAGGCACTTCCCGTTAAAGGTGATGATGATGCGATCTCCCTTAGGATCCGGGCGGCGCTCGACATCAACTGTGAAGTCAATGGCACTCAGAATCGCGTTGCCGAACTCTTCGTGAATCAACTCCTTGAGGGCCGGGCCGAAGGTGTCGAACACCTCATGCAGCCGGTAGAGGATCGGGTCTGCGTAGCCCTTGTAGGGGTGCTCCGCCATGTAGGCGACATCCGCCGCCGAAAGGCCTAGTTCCTGGGCGAGCTTGTCAAGATATTCCTGTGGCACCCACTGCTGACCATCAATCGCACAGGCCAGCCAGGCCTTGCTGACGCCGAGTTTCTCGGCCAACGCCTGGTAGGTGATGCCCTTCTTGACTCGCGCGGCTTTCACCTTCGCCGCTGCCGCTGCGCGCCCCTCTGGCCGCCACAAATATTCCTTATTCGACGTAGGTTGCATGTTATTGCTCCTTTTCTTGTCTCTGCTTATGGTTAGACTTAAAGGTTAGGTTACGGGATGGAGTTTCTTGATCTGTTGCCGTGTCTGTTTCAGCCTGACTGCTCTTGATTGCCTCCTTTCGAAGTATGACCTGGAGACCTGATGCACCCTGTTCCGGTGTTTTGCAACTCTTCTTCCCGGACACCTCAAGAGCACTGCTGAGTTGAAATTCTTCGTCGTGTCTCTTGGTCCACTTGTGAAAAATCGGGCAACAGGCAATCTCATTATCCGGCATGAGGACTCCATCCATCTATTGCGCATTCGATGTAGTTCGGTGGAAAAAGATATGTATGCGCTGGCGGGTCGCGCCACTGGCGAGCGCGTCTGTTCATGCGGCAGCGCGGGGGAGGGTGCAGTGCCGGGCAGGGGGCCGGGCAGACGGGCGCGCCTGCAAGACCTGTCAGAGACCCTATGGAAAGGTCTGCGTTACGATTACCCTCACCTCTCAGTCCCCTCTCCACACGCGGCGAGGGGGGTTGGCCAGGCGTCCTTGGCGCGCAGCGGCTCCGCAGCGCGCCGCGCAGCCAGGAGGTGAGGTAAAGCTCTGCGCACTGAGACTTGCGGCGATTGCCCTGCTGGACGAGTTGACCTCACCCCCGCTCGGCGCAGCGCGGCTAAGGGTGAGGTCAACCAGCGCGTCGCTGTCAACCTTTGCACGCACCCGGTATACGGTTTGGCCTGGTCCAGCCCCCCATCCCCGGCCCTTTCCCCCTCGTGGGGGGAAGGGAGCGGAACGCCGACCTTCAGCCCCTCCCTCCTTGTGGGGGAGGTTTTTTTGGGGGGACAGCGAACAACTGCCGGCGGACTCCCGCCAACGTGCACTAACTCCCCAGCGGAATCATCGCGCCCTGCGCCAGGTACGCGCCCGCCTCGTCCAGCACTGCGACGTTACGGAACGTTTCCCCCTCGACCGTGTACATCCCCGCGTAGAGGGTGGTCGTCTCCGGCGGGAGGGTCAGGTCGAACCACAGCACCAGTTGGTCGCCCGCCCGCCAGTAACGCCCCGGCCAGGCGGGGCGATCCGCCTGGGCCAGCCGCGTCCCGCTCGCGTCCAGCGCGTGCACGAACGCCTGGGCGTCCGCGCCCCCCGGCCCGGCCAATTCCCAGACCAGCGCCACGCCCCCCTCGCCCAGCGCGTAGCCGGTGAGCGCCGCCCCGTTGGCAAAGCGGACGGGGGCAATGGGCGTCATGTCTGCCAGCGGCAGCGCGGACGGGGCCGGGCGCAGCGCGTAAGGCGGCTCACCGGGGCGCAGGGGGAACACGCCCGTCTCCGGCGCGTCGAGGCAGGCGGCGTCCGGGCAGGTGCGCAGCCCGGGGACGGGCGCGATCAGTTCCAGCGCGTCCCCGGCGGGGAAGACTGCCGTGCGCGTGCCGTCCACAAAGCGCACTGAGGGCAAAGAGTCGAGCAGCGCGCCCCACACCGCCGGAATCTCGTCGAAGGGCGCGAGTTCCTCATCGCTGATCACGATCACGTCCGCCGGATCGCGGGCCAGGATCGCCGCGCGCACGTCGAGCAGGTAGTGCAGCGGCGGGCCGAAGCCGCCCGGCGTGGCCCGCCCGTCCACGAAGTCGAGCAGCGTGGCGAAGCTGTGCACCTGCAGCGCGACGATCAGCGCCAGCAGCGCAGCCATCCCCGCGCTCAGCGCGCGGCGGAGGCGCGGCGCGCGCACCGCCCCTATCCCGGCGTCCACTCCTGCCCCGGCCAGCAGGTAGGCGGCGGGCATCAGCGGGATGAAGTAGTGCGCCACGACCTGCGTCCACTCCCAGGTGAAGAGCAGCACGGGGGCGATCAGCCAGGCGGCGAGAACGATCTGTATCCCGCCTCTTTCTTCTTCGGCGGGGATGTTGCTTGGCGACACCTTCGCTGGGACGTGAAGATTTCGGAATGCGAATTGCGAATTGCGCATCTGATTTTCCGCAATCCGCAATCCGCAATCCGCAATTCTACGCCGCCAGATCGCCCGCCCCAGCCACCATGCGGCGGTCAGCGCCGCCGCCAGCGGAATCAGGGCGAAGAGGGGATCGGCATCGGGGACGGTGGCGCGGTAGGCGCGGAACTGTTCCGGCCCGGCCAGCGCGTGAATGTCCGTCCCGGCGACGGTCAGCCAGGCCTGTTCCAGCGCCCGGCTGCTGAGGATGCGCGCGTGATCGGGGCCGGGCTGCACGCGCTCGCGCCAGGCGTCCGGCGAGAGCCAGCCGTCGCGGTGCGCGCCGATGGCGGCGGGCAGGACGGTCAGCGCGGCGAGCAGCAGCCCGGCGGCCAGCTCGCGGCGGCGCACCCGGCGCGGCCAGAGGGCCAGCGCCAGGGCGCTCAGCGGGGCGAGGCTGACGGCGGCGTAGTGAATCTGGATGGTGAGCGCCAGCAGCGGCCAGTGGGCGAGGCGCGCCCAGCGCTTCCCCTCAGCATAACCGAGCAGCGCGGTGAAGACGGTGAGCACGGCGAAGGGCGGCAGCAGGTTCTGCGCCCACAGCTTGCGGGCGTAAATCGCCCCCCAGGGGCTGGCCGCATAGAGCAGCGCGGCGATGAGCGCCGCCCGCGCACCGGCGTAGCGCCGCGCCAGCGCCCAGGTGAGCGCCACCGCCGCGACGTTCAGCGCGCCGACGTAGAGCGTGGCGGGCAGTGGGCTGTCGCTGAAGAGGAAGGGGACGGCGAACAGGTAGACGCTGACTGGCGGGTTGGGCACATTCACCGAGGAGCTGAGGCCGAGCAGGGGCAGCTCGCGCCCGCGCGCCAGGTCGAGCGCGCGAGTCATCATGTTGGCTTCGTCGCGCTTGAACTCGCTGATGCCCGGCGCGCCCAGGCGCAGCGCCGCCGCCAGCAGCAGGATCAGCGTCAGCGCCAGCCACTCGCCGCGCCGGATTGGAGTAGCCCACGCCATATACGGACTCGCTCGGTGCAATAGGGAGCCGGGAGCCAGCTTAAGCGGGGCGCTGAAGAAGACTTCCGAAGTCCTCGGAGACTTCGGAAGTCTGATCGCCGCGCCCTATTCGTCCTCGCCGGCGAACGCCTGCCAGGGGCCGTGCATCCCCTCGTAGGTCACGCCGTAGTAGATGCGCAGCTCGCCCTGGACGCGCTGCACCAGGTCGTAGCGCACCGTCCCCCCGCGCTTGTAGCGCTTCCACAGGCCGATGTCGCCGTGCCACTGCACCTGATCCGGCTGCACGGGGCTGGACTCGTGCTCGGTGATGGCGTAGTGCCACAGCCGCCGCGCCGACGACCGCGTGACGTTCTTGACCACGTTGCTGTTGCGCAGGTCGCGCATCATGTGGTACATCACGCCCTTGCGCTGCTCGGAGCCGATGACCTCCACACCGGTGCGCGGCGCTTCGATGGCGGCTTCTGGTCTGGCCGGCTCTGGCGGGGCGGAAGCCGGTTCCTCGATGGTGGGGCGGGCGTCAGCGGGCTGTGATGGGGCGGGCGTCTCGTCGCTCTTCAAGCGCCCCTGAACGACCAACTGCACGATCTCGTCGCGCACGGCCAGGTTCGTCTCCGCCTCGTCGCGCACGTAAATCTTGTTGTCGTCAATGGCGTAGGGCGGGTCGTCGCCGCGCGGGACGCGGACGCGCACGACGGATTTGCCGTGCGTCTCCAGCACGTCCACCGCCACTTCGAGCGGCGGGGTGATCTTGTGCTCGATCTCGTCGCGCAGCATCTCAACCGCTTCGCCCGTGTTGGGGATGCCGATCGGCGGGTCCTTCGGCTTGGTGCTGACGCCGACGAAGACGGTGCCGCCGTTGGTGTTGGCGAAGGCGCACACGTCGGCGATGACGGCGAAGAGCCGCCCGCCGCGCCGCGTCAGCCCTTCGTGGAACGCCTGGACGATGCTCGGCCCTTCTTCACGCGCCGCCTGCACGTGATCATACGGGGCGTGACTGGCCCGGTAGGGGCGCGTGCTGGCGAAGTCGTTGCTCTCGAACACGTCCAGCAGCGCGTCGAAGGTACGCTCTGGCAGCAGCACCTCGGTCACACGGTCGCCGACTCCCAGGTGCTTGGTATTGCGCGGGTCGGCCAGCAGGCGGTGCGCGTCCGATCCCTGAATGCAGCGCATCCGGCGGGGATATTCGGGCTTGGTGCCGTCGAAGAAGCGCGCTGTGTTGCGCTGGCCCTTGCGATCCAGGTCGGTGATCTCTAGGGCGTGCAGATGCGGGTCCTGCGTGTAGGCGATCTTGGTCTGCCCGCCGAAGTCAAAGCCACGCATGGCCACGCCGTGACTCGAATTGGCGTGGGCGGCGATGACGATGCCGCCCGCCTCGTTGATGCGGCGGTAGGCGGTCAGCACGTCCGCCGACGCGCCCACATTGGACGAGCCTTCGTCCAGGGCGGCGGGGGGGATGTTCAGGTTGAGCAGGATGTGCTCAAGCTGGCGAACAGGCGTATCCGGGGCGAAGACGCCCAGGATGTGAAAGCCGAAGGTCGCCGTGAACTCAAAGCCCGGCAGGACGAGAATCTTGTCCAGCAGCCGGCGGTATTCGGCCAGCTTGCGCTTCTCGTCGGGCTGGATGCGGTTCAGGCGCTCCAGCAGGCTGAGCTGCTCGATCTCGTCGAGCATCGCCCGGTAGCCGGCCACCGTGTTGTGGTCGGTGAAGGCGACAATGTCCAGGCCGCGCACTTCGGCCTGGCGCAGAATGTCTACATAACTGACGTCCGACTCCTGGTAATCGGCTGAGCCGGGGGTATGCAGATGCAGGTCCATGCGGTACCAGTGCATCTTCGAGCGTCGTGATTTTCCGCTCACAATGGGCCTCTCTCCGTCTTGGGGGAGAACTGGCACGGGCAGGAACTCGCGCGGATAGTGGGCCGGGCAAGGGTGTCCTGATCGGCGCGGAGTCCGCAGGGGGGTGTGATCACACTCCCCTGCGCTGCCGGCGCTGGCGAGCAGGCAGTACCCTGGCTAATGTCCTAAAGTGCTCCGCACCCGCCCTGGCGGGGCGTCTCGCCAACACCACCATCCTAGGGCGCGTCCCGTGTTCCGTGTTGTGCCACTCTCCCGCTGCAATCGTGTCTGAATCAATGATGGTGTGACATTGAGAAGGCGGTATTAGCCCAAGAGATCGCGAAAGAGCGCAGACAGGCGACCTGGCTCGAAAGGCTTGGCGAGGAAGCGGTTCGCGCCAGCGGCCAGCGCCTCTTCCTGCATATCCAGCCCGGAGGTCATGACAATGGGCAGCTTGGCGAATTGCTGCTCGGCGCGCAAGCGGGTTACGACCTCAACGCCTGCCATGTCGCTCAGGTGGTAGTCAATCAGCATCAAATCGAGCGGCTGCTCGTGAGTCAGCTTGAGCGCATCCTCGCCGCGCAGCGCCATCACCACCTCGAACCCGTCCAACTCCAGCAGCGTTTGCAGCAGCTTGGTGGTCGTCCGGTCATCGTCCACGATCAATATTCTGGGCAATACAGCCTTCTTTCTTACGGATGCTGGCGCGTCTCAATTTCGTGCCAGCGGCAGGCTTCTCCCACTGGTGCATCAGGGCGGAGGCTGGTGCGCGGTTTGGCCTAGTTCGGCCCCCCGCCCCTGGCCCTTCCCCCTCCACGAGAGGGGAAGGGAGAAGAGCGCAGCCTTTAAGCCCCTCCCTCCTTGTGGGGGAGGGGTTTGGGGTGGGGGGCAGAGCGAACAGCTACCGGCGTGCTTCCGCCCACATGCTCTAGGCTTCTGCCACAGATGCGGCGTCCGGCTGGGCCGCGGCCTGTTCGTCGGCCCCCGCGGTCGCTCCGTTGCCGGCCTGCCTGGGCGGAGTCAGGGCCGCCTCCAGCGCCGCCGTGACATCATCCACGAAGACGAAGGTCATCGCCTGGCGCACTTCTTCGGGCACATCCTCGACATCCGGCTCGTTGCGGCGCGGCAGGATGACCGTGTCCAGCCCCGCGCGGTGCGCCGCCAGCACTTTAGCCTTGATCCCGCCAACGGGGAGCACCTGCCCGCGCAGCGTGATCTCGCCGGTCATGGCCACGTTGCGACGCACGGGCCGCCCGGTGATCAGTGACATGAGCGCGGTCGCCATCGTCACCCCTGCCGACGGGCCATCTTTGGGCACCGCGCCGGCGGGCACGTGCAGGTGAATGTCGTGCTTGTCGAAGTAGTCCGGGCGCAGGCCGAAGTCGCTGGCCTTGGAGCGGATGTAGCTGAGCGCCGCGCGCGCACTCTCCTGCATCACTTCGCCAAGCTGCCCCGTGTACTGGAAGCCTTTGCTGCCCGGCATCTGCGCCGCCTCGACGAACAGCACGTCGCCGCCGAAGACCGTCACCGACAGGCCGATGGCCACGCCCGGCGTGTCGGTGATGCGCTCCTCGATCTCCGTCTGATAGCCGAAGCGCGGGTGATCGAGCAGGTCGCGGATGTCGGGCTGGTCAATGGCCACCGCCTCAGCTTTCCCCTCAGCGATGCGCGTCACCATTTTGCGCGCCACGCGCCCGATCTCGCGCTCCAGGTTGCGCACGCCCGCCTCGCGCGTGTAGTTGCGGATGATCTCCAGCAGCGCCGCATCGGTGAACGTCAGCTCGTCCGGGCGCAGGCCGTTCTCGCGCACCTGGCGCGGGACGAGATAGCGCTGGGCGATCTGCACCTTCTCCTGCTCGGTGTAGCCGTTGAGCTGGATGATCTCCATGCGGTCGAGCAGCGGCATGGGGATCGTGTCGAGCGTGTTGGCGGTGGTGATGAACATGACCTGCGACAGGTCGTAGGCCACGTCCAGGTAGTGGTCGCGGAACTCGAAATTCTGCTCCGGGTCGAGCACTTCGAGCAGCGCCGAGGCAGGGTCGCCGCGAAAGTCGCGCCCCAGCTTGTCAATCTCGTCGAGCATGATCACCGGGTTGCGGCTCTCCACGCGGCGCATCGTCTGGATCAGGCGGCCCGGCATGGCCCCGATGTAGGTGCGGCGAAAACCGCGAATCTCCGCCTCGTCGCGGATGCCGCCCAGCGACATGCGCGTGAACTTGCGGCCCATCGCGCGGGCGATGGACGCCCCCAGCGAGGTCTTGCCCACGCCGGGCGGCCCAACAAAGCACAGGATGGCCCCTTCGCGCTCGCGGCGCACGTAGTCCACTTTGGTCTCGCGCCCGGTCTCCTCGCCGGCGCGTTCCTGGCGCAGCTTGCGCACGGCCAGGTATTCGAGGATGCGCTCTTTGATGTCTTTCAGGCCGTAGTGATCTTCGTCGAGCACAGCGCGCGCGTGCGCGATGTCGAGGTTGTCCTCGGTCTGCACATTCCAGGGCAGGTTGACCAACCAGTCGAGATAGGTGCGGATGACGCCGTATTCAGCGGCAGCGGTGGGCAGGCGCGACATGCGATCCAGCTCGCGGCGGGCTTCGCGGGCGGCCTCTTCAGGCATCCCCACCGCTTCAATCTTCTTGCGAAACTCCTCGACCTCAAGAGTCTGTTCGTCGCCCTCGCCCAGTTCGCGCTGGATGGCCTTGAGCTGCTCGCGCAGGAAATACTCGCGCTGCGTCTTCTCCATCTCCGACTGCGCCTCGGTCTGGATGCGATGCCCCAGTTCGAGCACTTCCAGCTCTTTGTTGAGGATCGTCATCAGCGTGTGCAGCTTTTCCTGCACCGAGTCCAGCTCCAGCAGCTTCTGCTGGTCGGCCAGGTCGAGGCGGATGTACGTGGCCAGCGCGTAGACCAGTTGCAGCGGGTCGTCCACGTTGAGCGCGGCGCTGATAAGCTCGCCGGGGATGCTCGGCACCAGGTCGGCCATGCGGCTGAACTGCTCGACGACGTTGCGCATGAGCGCCTCGACCTCGATGCCGCTCTCGACCGTCTCCGGGGCCGCCTCGACGCGCGCGCGCAGGTAGGGCTGCGTCTCGGTGAACTCGCTGATGCGGATGCGGGCCATGCCCTGCACCAGCAGGCGGATCGTGCCGTCAGGGGCGCGGAAAAGCCGGTGAATCTGGGCGACGGTGCCGATCAGGTGCACCTGATCCGGCCCAGGCGTTTCCAGCTCTGGATCGTGCGAGGCGACCAGGCCGATCACGCGGTCGCCGGCGACGACTTCGTCCACCAGCTTGACCGAGCGCGGCTGGCCGACGGTCAGCGGCACGGTGGTGTGCGGGTAGACGACCAGGCCGCGCAGGGGCAGGATGGGCAGTTCGGCGGGCAGGTCAAAGCTCGCTTCGGGCGCGCGGTCGGCCTGCACCGCGCGCTCGTCCGCCTCGCTCACATCGCTGTCGGTGACATCCACTTCGCGCGGCTCGTCGCTCTGGACGGTCGTCTCGATAGGCTGTTCGTCTTCCTGGGGAAGGGAGATGTCTGCTTTGCTACGTCGTTTGGTCATAGGTTTGTTCTTCTGGTAGCGCCCCGGCTGGCGAAGCGCCGCTCTCGCCCTCATCCAGGGTGACGATCTGAATCCTCTGCGCCGGGGCCTGGGGCAGTTCCACGCGCAGGAAGCCATCGCGATAGCTGGCCGTCACCGCGTCGCGCAGTATCGGCCAGGGCAGGCTCACTTCGGCGCGAAACTCCCCGTAGGGAATCTCCAGTTGGTGGTAGGCGCAGTCCCGGGGGGCGGCCCGCTGGCGAATGCCGCTGATGATCAGTCGCTGGCCTTGCAGCATGACGTTGAAATCGCTGTGGTGCATCCCTGCGATCTCAACCACGACGATCAGCAGGCCTTCCTGCTCGTAGACATCCGTCGGTGGACGCCAGACCGTTGCGTGGCGCACCACGACCCAGCGCCGCACGACGCCCTCAGTTGCCGCCCGATCAGCGTGACCGACGTCAGAGGCGGGATCGTCAGGCTTGTCAAAGGACGGGATATCGTCTGGCATGGGCGCTCCAACCCGTGCGTCCGGCAGCTTGCATCATTGCGTCGGACGTCTGTGGCTTGCGGCGATGATACCACAGCCCTGCACGAGCCTCAATAAGAGAAACAGTAGAATGGCCGGGCCGGTAGAACGGGGATGCGGCCAGGCTCAGACATCAGACTTCCGAAGTTTTCGGGAACTTCGGAAGCCTGGTGCGGCAACAGGCCCTTCCCTCTAGCCGCCTCTCGCAGGGGCGTATTGCACAATACGCCCCTGCGAAAAACACTTCGCCAGCGATCTCCCTGGTGAAAGAAGGGCCGGGGATGGCGGAGCAGATACACTCCAGGATGTGGGCGATGTTTGGCCGCGCGTGGAGTGGGGATCTAACCGCGCAGCGACTCCCCCTCGATCACCGAGGTGTACACGTCGAAGGTGGGCGGATTTTCCAGGTGCTTCTTGACCGCGCACAACTGCGCCGAGCGAATCACGGCGTCCTTGTACTGCTCCGGGAAGTCGGGCGGAAGCTGAATGTCCAGCTCGATCCGCTCGATCAGGCGCGTGAGCGGGCTGGTGTGCATCCGCTGGACGATGCGCAGCCCGTCGGTGGGCAGGCCGCGCTGCTGGCAGAAGCTGAGCACGTAGATGCCCGCGCAGGTGCCGATTGACGCCAGAAACAGGCCGAAGGGGGCCGGGGCCGAGCCGTCCTGGTTGGTGGGGATGACCATGTCACCCGCTACCGCGTCCACGCGCAGGCCGCCGGGGAAGACGATTTCCATTTCCATGAGTTGGTGTTCCTTTTGCTTCAATGCCATTGAGCGAAGCCATCGTTAACTAGGGCGTTAGATGCAGGAGCGCCGCAAAGGATGCATCCGGGCAGAGCGGGTTTTGGTGGGCGGGCGTGTAATGTGAGTCAAGGGGCGCACGGCAGTCCGGGTCCATGAACAACCTGTCGGCAGGGGAAGCCCAGAGACTATTCGAGAAGCTGTTTCCCCCTCACCCCAAACCCCTCCCCCACAAGGAGGGAGGGGCTGAAGGTCTGCGCTCTTCTCCCTTCCCCCTCGTGGGGGAAGGGCCGGGGATGAGGGGGCAAAGGCAGGCCGGGGACGGGGGCCTTCCACAACAGCCGGGCAACACCCCGCAGCCGAGCAGGTTTGACAAGGGCGGCTGAATAGGCGACAATTTCTGCGCATTCGCACATGGTATCCGGTGAATGGCCGCCTCAGCGGAGCGTGACGCATGATAAAAGACGTTTTGAAGGACGCCGAGGAGCGCATGAAAAGCGCTGTTGCCGTGCTCGAAGAGGACTTGCGAGGGATGCGCACAGGCCGCGCTTCGACCGGCCTCGTCGAGAAGCTGGGCGTAGACTACTACGGCACCGAGACCCCTCTTTACCAGCTTGCGACGATCTCTGTCCCCGAAGCGCAGATGATCATGATCCGCCCGTTCGACAAGACCTCGCTCAAGACCATCGAGCGCGCCATTCTCGCCTCCGAGCTGGGGCTGACGCCCAACAACGATGGGACGGTCATTCGCCTGAACATCCCAACCCTCACCCAGGAGCGGCGCGTTGAGCTGCAGAAGATCGTCGGGCGGCGCGCCGAAGAGGCGCGCGTCGCCGTGCGCAACGTGCGGCGCAGCGCCATTGACGACCTGCGCGAGTTCGAGAAGGAAAAGCTGATCTCCGAGGACGAGAACAAGCGCGGCCAGGACGAGATTCAGAAGCTGACCGACAGATACATTCACCTCATCGAAGAGGCGGGCAAGCGCAAAGAAGCCGAGATCATGGAATTGTAGCCCGCGACGAGGCCGATCTCTGCCTGTGATGATAAAGAGGCGCTGGGGCCGCGTAGCGGCCCGCCCATGCGCCCCCGGTGCCCGCATCCTTCCCACAGCCGGGATAACGTAGCGTGGAGCAGCGAACGCACATGACAGACCAGGCGTTGACCCTGCCCGACCAGGTGCCCTATCACCTGGCGATCATCATGGATGGCAATGGGCGTTGGGCCAAAGCGCGCGGCTTGCCCCGTCTGGCTGGTCACCGGGCGGGCGTGGAGAACCTGCGGCGCATTCTGCGCGCGTGCAGCGAGTTCGGGATCAAAATCCTGACCATCTACGCCTTCTCCACCGAGAACTGGGGGCGGCCCGAAGCCGAGGTGCGCGGGCTGATGAACATCCTGGAGACGGTCATCAACCGCGAGCTGAAGCAGCTTCATGCGAACGGCGTGCAACTTCGTCACATCGGCGAGCTGGAAGGGCTGTCGCCGGCGCTGCAGGACAAGGTGCGCCAGGCCATCATCCTCACGCGCAACAACGACCAGCTCATCCTCAACATTGCCTTCAACTATGGCGGGCGGCAGGACCTGCTCCAGGCTTTCCGGCGCATCGTCGCCGATGGCGTCCCGCTCGACCAGATTGACGAGATGCTGATCAACTACTACCTGTACACCGCCGGACAGCCCGACCCAGACCTGGTGATCCGCACGGCGGGCGAGATGCGCCTGAGCAACTTCTTGCTGTGGCAGGCGTCCTACGCCGAGTACTACGCCACGCCGACCTACTGGCCAGACTTCGACCGCAACGAGCTGCTCAAGGCGCTGGTCTACTTCGCGCGGCGCGAGCGGCGCTTTGGGCTGGTCCCCCAGTCATAGGCGAAGCGCCCTCTCTCACTCTCCTGCCGAGGAACCCCATGCTGAAGACGCGCGTGCTCACTGCTGTGGTGGCGCTGCCCATTCTGATCGCTGTCGTGCTGGTGGGTGGCTGGCTGTTCGCGGCGCTGGTCGTGGCGGCGCTGGTGCTGGGCGGGCTGGAATACGCTCACCTGCTGCGCCAGGGCGGATACAAGATTCCGGCCTGGCTGGTGCTGGCGCTGATCCTGCTGCTGGCGGGCGCAACGTGGTTTGAGCACGACGACTGGCGCGCGCCGGGCGTTGCCGCGCTCTTGATCGCCGGCGCGTTCTACGCCATCTGGGGCATGGAGCATGGGCAGCCCAGCCCCGTGCTGGCGCTGGCGCTGGCTGTGTTCGGGGGACTCTATGTGGGCTGGCTGGGCAGCTACCTGCTGGCCGTGCGCGACCTGCAGGAAGGGGCCTATCTGCTGCTGATGCTCTACGGCTGCGTCGCTTTCTCGGACAGCGCGGCCTATTTCGTGGGGCGGCGCTGGGGCCGGCACAAGATGTCGCCGCGCGTCAGCCCCAAGAAGACCTGGGAAGGCTACTTCGGCAGCGTCATCGGCGGGGCGATCTTCGGCGCGCTGGCCGGCGGGCTGCCGGACACGGACGTGCTCACCTGGGGGCATGGGGCGCTGATCGGCCTGCTGATTGGCACGCTGGGCACCGTCGGCGACCTGGCGATCTCGGCGATCAAGCGCCAGGTGGGGGCCAAAGACTCCAGCCACCTCATCCCCGGTCACGGCGGCATCCTTGACCGCACGGACTCAGTGCTGGTTTCCGTCGCCATCGGCTACTATTATCTTGTTTGGTTTGTCTTTTAGGGCGTATAATAGAGAGCGAACGGGGTGCATTGCATCGTCGGGGCAAGGGGATCGCCGCAGAGGTGCTGAGAGCGCAGAGAAAGGGCAGGATGGAGAAGGACTAGCGCCTTCTCCGCGCCCTGTGTGCCTCTGCGACTCAGCGATTTTGCCCCCTGTCGTGAAATGTTCCCCGCAGAACGCGAGAGTTTGACCGGGGGCCTGCGCTGTGCTATATTTGCAGTTGCTCACTGTTCCATTGCATTTTACTCCTTGATTTGCGTGCCCACAGCTCGCGCTATTCCTGTCCTCAGGTGCCCTTGATGATGTCCTATGCGCGGCGGTCGTCGTGAACACGGCTTGCGCGCCCAGATTGATCTGTTGCCTGCGCATCAACACGATGGCGTGGGCAGTGCATCACCACGACGCCTGGCGTCGCTAGGTTATCCTCGCTCGGAGATCCCGGAACATGGATATTGCAGAACTCGAAACTCAAACGCTGCACGACCTGCGCGAGCTGGCGCGCGAGGCCGATATTGCGGGGTTCAGCCGCCTCAAGAAACAGGACCTCATCCTGCGGCTGCTGCGCGACAAGGCCGAGCGGCAGGGGCATCAACTGCGCGGAGGTATTCTCGAAATCATTGACGATGGCATCGGCTTCCTGCGCTCGGACCATTACCTGCCCGGCCCCGACGATATATATGTCAGCCAGACGCAGATTCGCCGGTTCGGGCTGCGCACGGGCGACATGGTGATCGGCCAGGTGCGCCCGCCGAAGGACTCAGAGAAATACTTCGGCCTGCTGCGCGTGGAAGCCGTCAACGGGCTGGACCCCGAACAGGCCAAGCGTCGTCCCCGCTTCGACGACCTGACCGCCATCTTCCCCGAAGAACGCTACAACCTGGAGACCAACTCGCGCATTCTCTCCACGCGCCTGCTCAACCTGATCGCCCCCATTGGGCGCGGGCAGCGCGGCCTGATCGTCAGCCCGCCCAAAGCCGGCAAGACGACCGTGCTCAAGGAAGTGGCCAACGCGATCAGCGAGAATTACCCGGAAGTGCACCTGATGGTCGTGCTGATCGGCGAGCGCCCGGAAGAAGTCACCGACATGGATCGCTCGGTGGACGCCGAGGTGATCAGCAGCACCTTTGACGAGCCGGTGTCGTACCATGTGCGCGTGGCGGAGATGGCCCTGGAGCGCGCCAAGCGCCTGGTCGAGTCCGGGCAGCATGTCGCCATCCTGCTGGACAGCATCACCCGCCTGGCCCGCGCCTACAACCTGGTCGTGCCGCCCAGCGGGCGCACGCTGACCGGCGGCCTCGATCCGTCGGCGCTCTACCCGCCCAAGCGCTTCTTCGGCGCGGCGCGCAACGTCGAAGAGGGCGGCAGCCTGACCATTGTGGCCACCTGCCTGGTCAAGACCGGCAGCCGCATGGACGATGTGATCTACGAGGAGTTCAAGGGCACGGGCAACATGGAGTTGCACCTCTCGCGCGAGCTGCAGGAGCGGCGCATCTTCCCCGCCTTCGACATCATGCAGTCCTCGACGCGACGCGAAGAGCTGTTGCTCGGCCCGGACATCCTGCAGCGCGTGTGGACGATGCGCCGCATGTTGGTGCAGATGACGCAGCCCCCGGCCAACTACGACATGGTCGCCGCGACCGAGGCGCTGATCAACCAGATGCGCCACACCGACTCCAACGAGGATTTCCTGGACACGCTGACGCGCTAGGCGCGCCGAGTGCCTGGTAGAATGCGGGCGGCCTGTGCACATTGCACGGGCCGCCCGTTTGCGTTGAGGCGGCGGCGCGCCCCGCCCAGCGAATCCGGGTTTGCTGAGGGCGAGAGAGAAGAGCATTGCAGAGTGCGGATTGCGAATTTGAGGGCTTGGATTTCAATCCGCAATCCGCAATCCGCAATTCGCAATCCCTCGAAGACTCCCACCCGTGCAGGGGCGCTACCTGGCTGCGTCTCACTCGGCCAGCAGCAGGCGCGCCGCCAGCCCGGCGTAGACGTGCGCCGCCGTGCGCAGGTCTTCCAGGCGCACGGCTTCGCGCGGCGTGTGCGCCAGGTCGGGATCGCCCGGCCCGAAGCCGACGGTGGGGATACCCGCCTGGCCCATCGTGTACACGCCATCCGTCGAGAATGGCCAGTGCCCGATCGTCGGCGCGCCCCCGCGCACGACCTGAATCGTCTGCTGGAGCGCTTCCACCAGCGGGTGTGCCCGGTCGAGCACCCAGGCCGGATGCGCTTCCTGCGCGGTGCGCACCAGCCCCGTGTACGATGGCTCGTCGTAGGTGGTGATCTGCAGAGTGGCGGGAATGTCCTCGCGGCTGATCAGGCTTTCCAGTTGGGCGCGCGCGCCCAGCACTGTCTCGCCCAACGTCAGGCGGCGGTCGAGATAGACCTTGCACAGGTCAGGGATGGCGTTGAGGCTCGACCCCTGGCTGTGAATGGCCGTCACCGCAATGGTGCCCGGCCCCAGGAACGGGTCTTTGGGCAGCGAGTCGGCCAGCAGTTGGGCGGCGAAGATGAGGCGCGCCGCCGCGTAGATGGCGTTCTGGCCAAGCTGGGGCTGGCTGCCGTGTGACGAGCGGCCCGTCACCGCCACCTTGAACATGACCCGCCCGCGCTGTCCCCGGCTGATCTGCAGGTCGGTCGGCTCGCCGAGCAGCACGTAGTCCGGGCGGATGCCGTCTTCCTCGATCACATAGCGGATCGCCAGGCCCTCGCACGGCTCTTCCTGCACCACAAAAGCCAGCACCAGCCGGCCCTGGAGCCGGTCTTGCCAGGGCAGCAGTTGCCGCGCGCCGTAGATCATGCTGGCCAGCGCGCTCTTCATGTCCACCGCGCCCAGGCCGTGCAGCGCGCCATCGGCGATCACCCCGTCATAGGGCGGATGCGGCCAGGAGTCCAGCGTGCCGGGCGCGACGGTGTCCAGGTGCGCGTCGTAGAGCAGGGTGGGGCCGTCGCCCGTGCCCAGCGTGGCGATCACGCTGCCCATCGCGTTGACGCGCACGTCGGCGAAGCCCAGGGCGCGCAGATGCTCAACCACCAGCGCGGCGGCGGCGTCTTCGTGGGCCGAGACGCTGGGCGTCTGCACCAGGCGCTGTGCGAAACGGTATAGCTCCTGCGCCGTCGTCCATTCCAGTTCCAGGCCGCGGGTTATGGCCATGTGGCTATTCAAGGCTACGAAGCTCCATGAGCGAAAAGGACCATCGGAATGGTGCGCAGGATGATCTGCAAGTCCAGGCCCAGCGACCAATTCTCGATGTAGTAAATATCCAGCAGGCACATTTCCTCAAAGGGCACTTCGCTGCGCCCGCTGACTTGCCACAGGCCGGTCAGGCCGGGCAGCACGCGCAGCCGCTGCAAGTGCCACGTCTCATAGAGGGCCACTTCGTCCGGGGTGGCGGGGCGCGGCCCCACCCAGCTCATGTCGCCGCGCAGGATATTCCAGATTTGCGGCACTTCGTCCAGGCTGAAGCGGCGAATCCAGCGACCTACGCGCGTGATACGCGGGTCATTGGCCAGCTTGGGATGGCGCGGGTCTTCGCCGGTGCGCCGGATCAGATCGGCGTGCATTTTCTCGGCATTGACGACCATCGAGCGGAACTTGTACACCTTGAAGCGCCTGCCTTCCAGCCCGACGCGCTCCTGGGCGAAGAAGATCGGCCCTGGCGTGTCGAGGCGGATGGCGAGGGCGATGATCAGCGTGATCAGGGCGCAGAGCGGCAGGGCGATCAGCGCCAGGGCAGCGTCCACCGCGCGTTTGGTGATGCGGCTGCTCGTGTTGAAGCGCGCGTCCCCGTTGAGGCCCAGCATGGGAATGCCGCCCAGCATCTCGACCTGCACCTGGCTGAGGCTCAGCTCGAACAGATCGGGGACAGTGCGCACCTTGACGTTCTGGCGCTCGCACTCGCGCACCACCGCCAGAATCTGGCGCTGGACGTGCCAGGGCAGGGTGATGATCACCAGGTCCACCCGGTGCTCGTCAATCAGGCGCGGCAGGTTGTCAATCTCGCCCAGCGCGGGCACGCGCCCCAGGTCGCTGGCCCCGCGCGCCGGGTCGTCATCCACGAAGCCGATCACCTTGTAGCCCAGGTCGGGCCGGGCGACGAGCGTTTGCAGCACAGACAGCCCCACGCTGCCCGCGCCGACGATCAGCACGCGCTCAACGCCGATGCCGCGCTTGCGCAGGTTGTTGCGCAGGATGCGCAGCGCCAGCCGCCACAGGCCCAGCAGCAGCACGGCCAGCGCCGCCGCCTGGATGATCAACAGGCGGGAGAAGACCAGCGGGCGCAGCAGGAAGCTGAGGGCCATGACGATGACCGCCGCGCTCATCGCCCCGTTGGTGATGGCGAAGACCTCGTCCCACCAGGTGCGCCCGCGCCGCTCGCGGTACAGGCGCGCGCCCTGGTTGAAGACCAGCATCAGGGCGGCGAAGATGAGGGCGTAGGGCCAATAGGGGGCGAAGGGCGCGGCATTGGCTTCGTCCACCGGCTGGAGGAACTGCATCTCGTAGCGCAGGTAGTACGAGAACAGGAACGCCGCCATCACCAGCAGCAAATCACCGGTGGGCAGCAGCCAGCGCGGCCATTTGAAAGGTGTCTCGTCCATAGCGATTGAGAGTGATCAGGCTTCGGGTTTCAGTGTCCGGCTGGCCGTGTCAGCCTTCACCAGGCACCGCCTGCTGACAACCGGTCACCAACCACTGATCACCGATCACTCCTCATGACTGCGTCTCCAATCTTAATGCGCGGCGGTAGCTGGCGACCGTCTGCGCCGCCGCCTCCGCCCAGGTGAAGCGCGTGGCATGGGCGCGCCCGCGCGCGCCCGTCTCGGCGCGCCACTGCGGATCGTGTATCGCCCGCGCCAGCGCCGCCGTCCATGCCCCCACATCGTCCGGGGGCAGACACAGCCCGCCGTCGCCCACTGCCTCCGGCAGCGACGAGGCGTCGGAGACGAGCGCCGGCTTGCCACAGGCCAGCGCCTCGATCACCGGCAGCCCGAAGCCCTCGAACACCGAAGGGTAGACCAGCGCCTCCGCCGCGTTGTACCACAGCGGCAGCTCGTCCGCTGACACATAGCCCGGCAGGTGCACGGTGTCGCCCAGGTCGTGCGCCTCGATCGTCGAAAAAACCTCGTCCGCCATCCAGCCAACGCCGCCCGCCAGCACCAGGTGGGCCGCCGCGCGATCTTCCGCCGGAAGCTGCGCATAGGCGCGCAGCAGCACGGGCAGGTTCTTGCGCGGCTCCAGCGTGCCCAGGAACAGCAGGAAGCGATCGGGCAGCCTCTTAAGCGCCCGAAAGCGCTCCACGTCCTCGCGCGGCAGCGGGGCGAACTGCTCGCCAACGCCCGGCGCGGCCACGTCAATGCGCTCCGGCGGCAGGCTCAGGGTTTGCGCCAGGTCGCGGGCCGTGCTGTGCGAGATGGCGATAAGTCGCCGCGCCCGCAGGCACGACCAGCGCGCAAACAGGCGCAGGTACCAGCGCCGCGCCGCTGGCAGCCGGTCGGGATAGTGCACGAAGCTCAGGTCGTAGACCGTCACCACCGACGGCACGCGGCTGAGCAGCGGCGTCACAAAGGCCAGGCCGTGCGCCAGGTCGGGCTGTGCCCGGCGCAGCGCCCAGGGCTGCGCGATCTGCTCCCAGACAATGCGCCGCAGCGGGCTTTCCGTATTCCACGCGGCGCGGCGCAGCGCCAGCCGGTCATGGGCGGGCGGCTGGCTCTGCGGCCCGGCGAAGACCGTGTAGCGGACATCCGGATCGGCATCGGGCAGCGCGCGGAGCAGGTTGAAGATATAGCCGTTGATCCCCGCGCTCCGGTAACCGGCCTGGGCAGACAGCAGGTGCGCGTTCAGGCAAACGTGGCAGCGCATGGCAGGCATTATACCAGATAACGCAGGGATTCACGGGTTCGGGGCGGACCTGTGGCCCACCCCGAAACGCGCTCTCAACAAGGATTTCACCACGCGCCCGGCGGGCGCAACAAGTCGGGCGGCGGCAAGGGCACCCGCGCGGCACGACGGCGCTGGCTCCGCCAGTCGCGCAGCCCCAGCACCACCGCGCCCAGCCCGACCATGAACAGCATGACCATCGTCGCGCCGACCGTCGCCAGCAGCAGACGAGTGGACGTGTCGAGCGGCTCGTCTTCGCTGGCGGCAGCGGCCTGGGCGACCACTTCCGCGCGCAGCCCTTCCGCGCCGACCGGGAACGCGCCGAAGGGGTCGAGCGTCAGGCGCTGGGTGGCGTCGAGGGCGAAGGTGCCTTCGCGGGCGGTGGTGATGCGGTAGAGCGGGCTGTCGGTGAAGCTGACGGTGTAGACGCCGCGCAGCAGGTTTTCGAAGCAGTATGCGGCCTCGCCCTCGGCGATGATGTGCGTGGCGATGATCACGCCGCCGGTCGCCAGGTTGACGTTCACGCCCGCCAGCGGCCCTTCGTCGGCTTCGCGCAGACCGTTGGCGTTGGTGTCGGCGAACGTCGCCACGCAGATCGTGCCGGTCTCAGCCTGGGCAGCGGCCCGGCTCAGCGGGGCCGCCTGGCCTGTCAGCAGCGCCCACACACCGGCGAGAAGGAAGAGCCAGCTCATGCCGCACGCACCTCTCTGAGCACCGGCCTGGGAGATTTTGCGCCTGACTGTGCCCCCCGTCCCCGGCCCTTCCGCCACGAGGGGGGAAGGGAGAAAAGCGCGCGCGCCAGGCCCCTCCCTCCTTGTGGGGGAGGGGTTTGGGGTGGGGGGTCGCAACTCCAGAGCATCGCGATCAGCCATCCAGATACCCATCGTCACCCGGCGGCATCGCCCGGTTCCTCGTAGATCGCGGGCAGCCCGTATTCTTCGCGGATGATGTTCTCCAGCTTCATGGCCAGGTGCAGGTTTTCGCGCAGGTATTGCTTGGCGTTCTCGCGCCCCTGCCCCAGTGCCTCTTCCTGGTAGCGGAAGAACGCGCCGCGCTTGTCAATCACGCCCAGCTCGGTGGCGATGTCGAGGATGTCGCCCACCTTGCTGATGCCCTCGTTGTACATGATGTCGAACTCGGCTTCGCGGAAGGGCGGGGCGACCTTGTTCTTGGTCACGCGCACGCGGGTGCGGTTGCCCACCGTATCGCCGCCCGCCTTGATGGACTGGATGCGGCGGATGTCCAGCCGGATGCTGGCGTAGAACTTGAGCGCCCGCCCGCCGGTGGTCGTCTCCGGGTTGCCGAACATCACGCCGATCTTCTCGCGCAGTTGGTTGGTGAAGATCATGCAGGTGTTGGACTGCTTGATCGCGCCGGAGAGCTTGCGCAGCGCCTGCGACATCAGCCGCGCCTGCAAGCCGACATGCGAGTCGCCCATCTCGCCCTCCAGCTCGGCGCGCGGCACGAGCGCGGCCACGCTGTCCAGGACGATGACATCGAGCGCGCCGCTGCGCACCAGCGCCTCGGCGATCTCCAACGCCTGCTCGGCCATATCCGGCTGCGAGACGTAGAGATTCTCCACGTCCACGCCAATACGGGCCGCATAGGACGGGTCGAGCGCGTGCTCCATGTCAATGAACGCGCAGATGCCGCCGCGTTTCTGCGCCTCGGCGATGGTGTGCAGGCAGAACGTCGTCTTGCCGGAGCTTTCCGGCCCGTAGATTTCGGTGATGCGCCCGCGCGGGATGCCGCCCACGCCCAGGGCGATGTCCACCGCCAGCGAGCCGGTGGGGATCGCTTCCACCTGCAGGTGCACGGCATCGCCCAGCCGCACGATCGCCCCGTCGCCGAAGCGCTTGGTGAGATCGGACAGCGCCGATTCCAGCGCCTTGTCGCGGCCTTTATCGGTCATATGCGCTCAGTCCTCTGTGTCACTCTGTGGGAACCGATCTTGCTGCATGAGTCTACATGGCCCAGGGCGAGTCTGCCACCTGTGGTGAAAACTGAGGTGCGCGAACTCCGCCGGGCAGTGGGGCGCTGTGCTGCTGCGTAGACTTCCGAAGTTTTCGGAAACTTCGGAAGTCTGGCGTCGGAGTGCCTCTGTGGGGCATCGCCCCTGCCCGGCCCTGGCGGCGCTGCCCTTCTGCGCGCAAGCGCAGTACAATGGGGACATCGGCAGGCCGCGCGGCGATAGCCAGCGCCAGGGAACGTTGGCGCGCCATCCCCTGATCGTTGAGGATCAGCCAGCAGATCAGGCCCGGCTGGGGCTGAAAGGAGCAATCCTCATGCGCGTCCGAACGCTTTTAATCGGGTTGGTCGCTTTCGTTCTGAGCGCGGGGCTGCTGGCCTGCGGCGGCGGCGAAGAACCACCCGCGCCGACGCCTTCGCCGCCGGCAGCCGACACCGGCGTTGATTCGCCAGAGGCTATCGCCGCCATGTCGCCGTTGGAGCTGACCGAGAGCTTCTATCGCTGGCATGTCGGCTTCCCCGGCAACCCGCTGCTGCACACGCGCGACAAATGGCGCGAATACTTCACCCCGGCTTTCATCCAGCAGGTGGAAGAGATTCTGGCCCCCCGCGAAGGGCCGGGCGGCGGATTCGACCCGTTCCTGTGCGCGCAGGACATCCCGGCAGAACTCGCTTTCGCCGAGGAAGAACGCTCCGCCGACGAAGTCACCATCCGCGTGCAGAAGCTGTGGGGGCCTGGCTCTCCGGCGTCAGAATTGACCGTGCACCTGGTCCGGCTGGACGGGCGCTGGTGGATCGCGCGCATCACCTGCACGCCCCCCGCCGCGCCCGGCAGCAGTTGAGCGGGGTGCCCGGCTCATGAGCAGGCTGCGCTTCTGGCCCGTGCTGCGGGTGCTGTGGGAGAACAGCTACGTTCGAGTGACCCTCGCCGTGATGGTCATCCTGGCGGGCTATCTGCTGCTGGTCACGTATTTCGTCAACAGCTACACCGCGCGCCTGGATGAGGTGCGCCAGGCGGAGCTGCGGCGCATCGCCCAGATCGGCGTGGGCGCCATCGCCCCCTACCGCTACAGCGCCGCGCCTCACGACAGCATCTTCTCGGCCACCGAAGCGCGGCAGCAGGGCGCGGCCATCGTGCGCGAGCTGACCGACCGCTACGAGCTGGGCGAGAATTATCTGTTTATGATCACCTTCGACGGCGTCTCGCTCGTCCAGCCCTTCGAGCGACAGAGAGAATTCACCTCTCAATGGGATTTGCAGGACGCGAACGGCAGGTACTTCGTCCGCGAGCTGATCGCGGCGGCGCGCAGCCCGCAGGGGGCGGGCTACGTCGAGTACCTCTACCCGCCGCCGGGGAGCGACACCCCGCAGCGCAAGATTTCGTATGTGGTGGGCATCCCCGAATGGAATTGCCTGATCGGGACGGGCATGTACATGGACGACATTGACGCCGAGAACCGCGCCTATCTGCGCAATTCGCTCGTGCTGACGCTGGGCCTCTTCGCGCTGATCGTGGGCGCGGTTGTCGTCTCGCTGCGCCCGATGATGAGCGGCTATCGCGCTCTGCTCGGCCTGTTCGAGCGCGTCGGCGAGCAGCCGGACGCTCCCCCGCCGGTGCCGGTGGAGCGCTTCCACGCCGGGTCGGAAAGCTGGAAGCTGCTGGCGGGCTTCCAGGATATGCTCGCCCAGATTGAGCGCCACAAGCAGGCGGTGCGCGATGAACAGGAACACCGTCACGAAGCCGAGCAGGCGGCGGCCCAGGCTGAGCGCAATCGCCTGGCCCGCGAGCTGCACGACGCCGTGACGCAGACCCTCTTCGCCGCCAGCCTGATCGCCGACGTGCTGCCGCGCCTGTGGGAGCGCAACCCCGCCGAAGGACACCGCCGCCTGGAAGAGCTGCGCCAGCTGACGCGCGGCGCGCTGGCCGAAATGCGCACGCTGCTGCTGGAGTTGCGCCCGGCCAGCCTGGTCGAAGCCGAGCTGGGCGCGCTGCTGACTCAGTTGGCAGAGGCGTTCACGGCGCGCGCCCGCGTCCCCGTCGCCCTGACTGTCGAGAGCGCGGCCCCGCTGCCCGCCGAGGTCAGGATCGCCCTCTATCGCATCGCCCAGGAAGCGCTCAACAACATCGCCCGGCACGCCGACGCCACCCAGGTCCGCGTGCAGTTGAGTGGCGACGAGCGGCGCGCCGAGCTGACCGTCGCCGACGACGGGCGCGGATTTGACCTGGCCACTGTTTCCAGCGATCATCTGGGCCTGGGGATCATGCGCGAACGAGCCGAGGCGCTGGGCGCAACGCTGGTCGTCGCAAGCCAGGTCGGTGGCGGGACGGTGGTCAGCGTTCGCTGGGCGCGCGCGAAGGAGGCGCAGGGCCATGGCTGAGACATCCAGGATTCGCGTGTTTGTGGTGGACGATCAGGCTGTCGTCCGCAGCGGCCTCAACGCCTTCCTGCAGGTCTTCGACGACCTGGAACTGGTCGGCGAGGCGGCCAGCGGCGAGGAAGCCGTGCGGCGCTGCGCCGCGCTGCGCCCCGACGTGGTGCTGATGGACCTGGTCATGCCGGGCCTGGACGGCGCCGCCGCCACCCAGGCCATCCGCCAGGCCTGCGCGCAGTGCCAGGTGATCGCGCTGACGAGCTTCAAGGACGAGGCGCTGGTCACGGCGGCGCTGCGCGCCGGGGCGATCAGCTACCTGCTCAAGAACGTCAGCGCTGACGAGCTGGCCCAGGCCATTCGCGGGGCCGCCGCCGGGCGACCGGTGCTGGCTCCCGAAGCGGCCCAGGTGCTCATTCACGCGGCCACCCAGCCGCCGTCCCCCGGCCACGACCTGACCGAGCGCGAGCGCGAGGTGCTGGTGCTGATGGTGCGCGGCCTGAGCAACCCCGCCATCGCCGACCGGCTGATCGTCAGCCGCTCGACGGTGAAGTTCCACGTCAGCAGCATCCTGGGCAAGCTGGGCGCGGCCACGCGCACCGAGGCGGTGACGCTGGCCCTGCGGCATGGGTTAGTCGCGCCGCCCGATCAGGAGTGATCTCTCCCCGAACACGATTTCGCCCCGTGCGCCCTGGCCAGATGGCCAGGGCCAGGTCTCCCCTATTATCCAGGCAGCAAACTGGCCACCGGCCCGGCGAAAGCTGCGCCTCTCTCCACTATGCTAGGGGCACAGTGAGCAAGCCATCTGGCAAGTGACAAGAGGAGGCACCTGAAATGGCTAAGACACTAGCGGCACTGATCGCGAGCCTGATGCTGATTGCGGCAGTGGGGTCGGAAGTGCCCTCGCCGGCGGGCAGCAGGCAGGCCCAGGAAAGCGCAGCGGCCCCCGAAGTGGTGGTCGAGGCGTTCTACACCTGGTACCTGGACTACATCGGTTCGGGCGAAGACTTCCGCAACCCCATGGTAGATCGCGCTTATCGCGAGAGCGACCTGCTGAGCGCGGACTTCATCGCCGAGATGGACGAGTACTTCGAGTCGGTGGAGTTCATTCCCGGCGATCCGTTTCTGTGCGCCCAGGACGTTCCGCAGAGCTTCGCCGTTGAAGAGGCGCGGATGCTGGACGAGGGGGCCGAGGTTGTGGTGCGCACGAGCTTCGAGGGCCACGCGCTGACCGTTCTCCTGAACCAGGAAGAGGAAGAGGCTCCCTGGCTGATCACCGACATCCGCTGCGGCGAAATCCGCACCCCGGAGGGCGTGGTCAAGAGCTTCTACACCTGGTACATCGGCTACAACCAGTGGGACGGGCAGGGCGACAAGCCCCACGCGCTGAACGACGGCGCCTACCGCGATAACCCGCTGCTGACCGCAGACTTCGTGGCCGAGCTGGATGAGCTGCTCGAAGCGCCCGGCGGCCTGCTGGCCGACCCCATCCTCTGCGCGCAGGACATCCCCTGGTACGTGCGGGTGGAAGAGGTGCAGGTCGCCGAGTCCGGCGAAGAGGCCCAGGCGCTGCTGAGCAGCAGCTTCGAGAGGCACTCGTGGGCGGCGGAGCTGGTCCTGCTGGACGGGCAATGGCTGATCGCGGAGATCGCCTGCCGCTGAGCCGCTCGCACCTCCGCCAGGGACGTAACACAGCAGCCGGGTAAACACACGCCCGGCTGCTGGTTTTGGCGCGCATTCCCTTCTGCCAGCCCCCGCACAACGTTAAAGAAGATTAAACGCAATGGTCATCTTCTTTAACCACATACGCCTTGAGGCTTTACGTCGCCCCTCTATCATAGCGCATGATCGGGGCGGTTTCTCAGCAGGCAGCGGCCTGGCCGCCCCGCTCAAACGCGCGAAACCCATCTTTAGGAGAGAGCAATGCGCGGCATCCGCTTCTGGAACAACTCAACCGGCCTGCTGCTCGCGCTGACTCTGGCTCTGCTGGCCCCGGCCAACGCCCTGCCCGCGCGCAGCGTCGCCGCCCAGGGCGACGAATTGCCTGAGCCGATCGAGCTGCCCGAAGTTGACCCGCTGAGCATCACCGGCGACATCGCCATCGCCGGCAGCTCGACCGTCGAGCCGGTCACGGTGGCTATGGCCGCGCGCTTCAGCGACGATGGCTACACCGGCAACATCGCCGTCGCCGAGACGGGCACTTCGGCGGGCTTCGAGCGTTTCTGCAAGGAAGGCTCCACCGACATCAGTAACGCCAGCCGCGCCATCAAGGACTCCGAGCGGGCTGACTGCGCGGCTATTGGCCGCGACGTGCTGGAGTTTCTCATCGGCATTGACGCGCTGACCGTCGCTGTCAGCCGGGACTCGTTCGTGGACGCGCTGACCCGCAGCCAGCTCATCGCCATCTTCACCGGCGCCGTGACGCAGTGGAACGAGGTCAACCCCGCCTGGCCCGCCGCGACGATCCAGCTCTTCACACCCGGCACCGACAGCGGCACGTTCGACTTCTTCGGCGAGGCTGTGCTGGGCACCCAGGGCGTATACAAGGGGCGCGAGGCCCGCTTCGGCGCGCTGCTGGCCCCCAACCCCACGATCAGCGAGAACGACTACACGCTGGTGGAGGGCATTCGCGGCAGCGAGAACGCCATTGGCTACTTCGGCTTCGCCTATTTCGCCGGGAACGAGGACACGCTCAAGGCTGTGATCATCGCCAACGACATGACCTACGACGCCGACGACAACCTGATCATCATCCCCGCCGAGCAGTGGGAAGCCGAAGGCATCGCCTACGTTGCACCCAGCCGCGCGACCGCCGCGAGCGGCGAATACCTGCTGAGTCGCCCGCTGTTTATCTACTCGGCGGCGAGCACCCTGCGGGACAAGCCGCAAGTCGCCGCCTTCGTCAACTACTACCTGACCAACGCTGAGGAAGTGGTCGCTGAGGAAGGCTATTTCCCGGCGGGCACCGAGGCGCTCAACGCGGCCAGGCAGACCTGGCTCGGCGCGATGGGCCTGGCTGAGTAAGGGAAGGGGTTCAGGCAGGCCAAACTGTATTCTGAGAGGTCGCTTGCGAAGCCCTGACTGGCGGGTTTACCTCACCCCTAAATCCCCTCTCCACGCGCGGAGAGGGGACTTAACCGCACAGCGGCTCTCCTTTTTCATTCGCGGAGAGGGGGCCGGAGTGCGGTTCTTGGAAGTCGTATGTCCGCCTTTGTTCCCCATCCCTGGCCCTTCCCCCACGAGGAGGGAAGGGAGGAGAGCGCCTTCACTCAGCCCCTTCCTCCTTGCAGGGGAGGGGTTTGGGGTGGGGGGAACTAATTTCTCAAAAGGTCTCTCAAACGGCTTCTGATGCGCCAGAAGACAGGGGGCGTATGATGGAACACAAGGCCATGATGATCAACGAACGGGTGCGGCTTGCCGCGCAAACGCGCAACAACACTTCCGCGCTCAGCCTGATGAAGAAGCGGCGTCCTGGTGAAAGCCTCATCCAGGGCTTCCTGTTTCTGTGCGGCTTCATGACCATCTTCACCACGATCGCCATCGTCATCGTGCTGGGCCGCGAATCGCTGCTGCTGGTCAGCAGCGAGTACGTGGACGAAGGCGGGGCCGTTCACACCATCGGCGTGCTGGATTTCGTCAGCACGACGCGCTGGCAGCCGCACCGCTACGAGGTGGGCATCGCCCCGCTGGCCACGGCCACGCTGCTCAGCTCGTTCATCGCCATGCTCGTCGCGCTGCCGCTGGGGCTTGGCTCGGCCATCTACCTCAGTGAATACGCCAGCCCGCGCGTGCGCGCCACAATCAAGCCCATTCTGGAAGTGCTGGCCGGCGTGCCGACCGTCGTCTACGGCTTCTTCGCCCTGCAGTTCATGACGCCGCTGCTGCAAAGCCTGCTGGGCCGTGACGTGGTGGAGATCTTCAACGTGGCCTCGGCGGGGCTGGTCATGGGCGTGATGATCCTGCCGCTGGTGGCCTCCATGAGCGAGGACGCGCTGAGCGCCGTGCCGCGCTCGCTGCGCGAGGCGTCCTACGGCCTCGGCTCGACCCGGCTGGAGACGACCATCCGCGTGGTGCTGCCAGCGGCGGTATCGGGCATCGCCGCCGCCTTCATCATCGCCATCTCGCGGGCCATCGGCGAGACGATGATCATGGCTGTCGCCGCTGGCGCGCGCTCCAACTTCGCGCTCAACCCGTTCGAGTCCGCCTGGACGATGACCGGCTACATCGCCAGCATCAGCGGCGGCGACCTGGCCTACGACACGCTGGACTACAACAGCATCTTCGCCGTCGGCCTGCTGCTCTTCCTGATGACGCTGCTGCTCAACATTCTCAGCCGCTCCATCGTGGCGCGCTTCCGCGAAGTGTACGAGTAGGGAGGGCGATCATGGATCGTCTGGCTCTTTTTGCGGCTGCTTTTCTCAGCCTGCTGCTGGCCCTCAACGGCGGCATGACGTCGGCGCCCATCGCCGCGCGCAAAGGGTACAACCCCCGGCTGGGCGCGCTGGCCGGGGCGCTGACCGGGCTGTTGGGGGGCCTCATCCCGGCGCTGGTCGTGCGCCAGCTTTCGGGCGCGGGGGGGCTGGTCGTGCTCGCCGCGCTGATCGGCGGGGCCGGCGCGCTGGCGCTGCTGTGGCGGCTGATCCCGGCGCGCGACGCGCAGCAGGGCGTGCTGCCCAGCGGGGCGAGCCTGGGGCGCAACATCGTCGCCCGGCACACGCGCGGGGCCATCGCCCAGGCGCTGTTCATCCTCTCGATTGCCGTCGCGCTGCTGGCCCTGGGAACTTTGCTGTGGACCATCCTCAACAGAACGGTCGGCCTGACGGCGGTGCAGTACAACGTCGAGCCGGGCGCGCTGACCCTGGCCAGCTTCGACCCTGGCGCAGCGCCGGGTGAAGTCGCCCTGGCGGACATCCCCGCGCTGCTCGCTGAGCACGTGCACCCCGTGCGGCTGCGCGAGCTGGTGCTGGAGCAGGTCATCGGGGCCGAGCCGCAAATCTGGACGGAGCTAGAGGATCAACCGCTGAGCGCCGCCCTGAAGGGGCGCAGCTTCCCCGCTGAGTGGGCCGCGACGCCGCTCAGCGCGCTGGAACCCGCCCAGGCCGCCGACCTGCTGGCGCGCAACCTGGACGCCGAGAGCCTGCAAACGCTGCTCTACGCCGAGGCGGGCCGCCCCCTGAGCCTGATGTCCGCAGCGGAGATCGCCGCGCGGCTGGCCGAGGGAGCCAGCGCCGAACGCCTGCAGCGGCTGATCCTGGCGCGCGTGACCGGCGTCCGCGTGGACGACGGCGCAGTGCCGTCTATGCCGGTCGCCCAGGTGCTTGACGGCTACGCCTACCCTGAAGCGCTGGCGGACACCCTCTTCGACCAGCTCACAGCGGCGGAAAGCGCCGCGCTGCTCGTCGCCACCCTGGAGCGCGCTGACCTGGAGGGCGCCGTGCTGGAAGCGCTCGGCGCGCGCGGGCTGGACGATCTGTCCGGGCGCGAGCTGGGGGCCATCGCCGCCGCCAACGTGCGCAAGGCGCTGCTGAAGGTGGCCATCCTGCGCGAGGTCGTCGGCGCGGCGAAGAGCGCCTGGCCCGATCTCAGCGGGCAGCCGCTCGGCGTCCTGCTCAAGGGCAAGGACTTTCCGGCGGAGCTGGCCGAGACCTCCTTCAGCCAGATCACCGGGCAGCAGGCCGCCGCCATCCTGGCCCGCAACCTGGACCGCGACGCGCTGATCGCCTTGCTGATGGATCGGGTCGTCCAGGCGCAGGTCGTCAGAAGCTGGCCGCTGTGGGACTCGCTGACCGGGCGGGACGCCATCGAGACGGCTCAGCAGGCGCAGTTCCCGCGCGCCGAATTGCAGTGGCGCTCGTGGGTCAGCGCCGACTTTCTGACCAGCCCGCTCGACCCGCGCCGCCCCGACCTGACCGGCATCCGCCCGGCGCTGCTCGGCTCGCTGCTGATCATCGCCATCACCATCCTGGTCGCTTTTCCGGTGGGCGTGGGCGCGGCGATCTACCTGGAAGAGTATGCCGGACGCAGCCGCTTCAACCAGGTCATCCAGACCAACATCAACAACCTGGCCGGCGTGCCCTCGATCATCTACGGCATGTTGGGCCTGGCCATCTTCGTGCGCTCGCTGGAAGCGATCACCAGCGGGCGAGTCGTGGGGAGTGGCGCGGCCAACGGGCGGACGGTGCTCTCGGCGGGCTTCACCCTGGCCCTGCTGATCCTGCCGCTGATCATCATCAACGCCCAGGAAGCGATCCGCGCCGTGCCCGGCTCGCTGCGCCAGGCCAGCTATGGGCTGGGCGCGACCAGGTGGCAGACGATCTGGCATCACGTGCTGCCCTACGCCATGCCCGGCATCCTGACCGGCACCATCCTGGCCGTCTCGCGGGCCATCGGCGAGACCGCCCCGCTGATCCTGATCGGCGGGGCCACTTTCCTGACGCGCGACCCGGAGGGGCCGTTCTCGATCTTCACGGCGCTGCCGCTGCTGATCTACCGCTGGACGGCGCTGCCCCAGGATGAGTTTCGCCACGCGGCGGCGGCGGCGATCATCGTGCTGCTGGCGCTGCTGCTGGGCCTCAACTCGCTCGCCATCATCTTGCGCAGCCGTTTGAGCAGGAGACTGTCATGACCACCACCGCTGGCAATGGCCGCTGTGCCATTGAGTTCCGCAACCTCAGTGTCTTCTACGGCGATTTCCTGGCCGTGCGCGAGGTGAGCATGAGCATCGCGAGCAGGCAGATCACGGCGCTGATCGGCCCGTCCGGCTGCGGCAAGAGCACCCTGCTGCGCTCGATCAACCGCATGAACGAGCTGGTGCCCAGCGCGCGCGTCCAGGGTGAGGTGCTGCTGGACGGGCAGAATCTCTACGCGCCCGGCGTGGACCCGGTGGAAGTCCGGCGGCGGATCGGGATGGTCTTTCAGAAGCCGAACCCGTTCCCCAAGTCCATTTTCGACAACGTGGCCTATGGGCCGCGCGTGCTGGGCGTGCGCGACAAGAGGCAGCTGGCCGAGATCGTCGAGCGCAGCCTGCGCCAGGCCGCGCTGTGGGATGAGGTGAAGGACGATCTGCGCAAGTCGGGGCTGGCGCTCTCTGGCGGGCAGCAGCAGCGCCTGTGCATTGCGCGGGCGCTGGCTGTCGAGCCGGAGATCATCCTGATGGACGAGCCGTGCTCGGCGCTGGACCCTATCGCCACGCTGCGCATCGAGGAATTGATGCGCGAGTTGCAGAAAGACTATACGATCGTCATCGTCACGCACAACATGCAGCAGGCGGCCCGCGTGTCGGACTTCACCGCTTTCATGCTGTCCGACGAGACGCGCGCCGGCATGTTGATCGAGTACGATCAGACCGAAAGAGTCTTCACACGCCCGCATGACAGCCGCACCGAGGACTATATCACCGGGCGCTTCGGCTAGCCTGGGCAGGGATGGGGTGCGTGCAAAGGTTGACAGCGACTCGCTGGACGCAGGGCATTGACCTCACCCCCAGCCTCGCTACGCTCGGCTTGCCCCCTCTCCATTCGAATGGAGAGGGGGCGGCGAGGCGCGTTAGCGCCGAGCGGGGGTGAGGTCAACCAGGGCGCAGCAGAGCAGCGCCCCACCCTGACAGGTTTTGCACGCACCCCAGGGATGGAGAACCCGATGAGCGATATGCCTTTGAAAGCGCGCACCAGGCTCGACCGCGAGCTGACCACGCTGCGCGACAATGTGCTCAAGCTGAGCCACCTTGTGGATGGGGCTATCGAGCGCTCGATCCAGGCGCTCCGGGAGGCCGATGTAAACCTGGCGCGCCAGATCATCGCCGACGACGAGCAGATCAACGCCCTGCGCTACCAGATCGAGCAGGAGTGCTACGCGCTGCTGGTGCTGCACCAGCCCGCCGCCCGCGACCTGCGGGCCATCGTCACCGCCATTCACATCGTCGTCGAGCTGGAACGGATCGGCGACCACGCGCGCGGGATCGCCAAGCTGGCCATCCCTCTGGCCGCCGAGCCGCCGCTCAAGCCGCTGATTGACGTGCCGCGCATGGCCCAGATCAGCCGCGAGATGCTGCGCGCCGGGCTGCAGGCCTACCTGGACTACGACGCAGACCTGGCCGCGCGGACGGCGCTGCGCGACGATGAGGTGGACCAGCTCGATGAGCAGGTTTACCGCGAGCTGCTGACCTACATGCTCTCCGACCCGCGCAATATCAGCCGGGCGACGTACCTGCTGTGGGTGTCGCACAACCTGGAGCGCATCGCCGACCGCATGACCAATATCTGCGAGCGCGTGGTCTTCATGGTCACCGGCGAGATCGTCGAGTCGGGCGACCGCTGACCGCCGCCTGTGCCCCCGAAGCCGCGCGCAGGCTGTCCGCCTGGATAACCGGCATGAGCCTGCCGGCGGGGGCAGGCTTATGCGATGAACACGCCGGGAGTGTGCCGATTACGGCGCGACGACCGGCAGCGCCTGAACCTCCACATTGGCCCGTGCCACGAAAGTCGCCAGCCAGCCCGTCACCCGCGCATTTTGTACCTGAATCCATTCGCCGGACTCGGTGCGCCCGACGGCGGCCAGCGTCCGCCCGTTGACCAGCACATCCAGCACGGCGGAGTCCGTGTTCGGCTGTGCGCGCAGGTTGACGGCTTCGGCCTGGGTGGAGTAGACCGTCACCAGGGGCATGGGCGCGTGCCACGTCTCAACCGGCGCCTGCGTGCGCGCCACCGCCACAATCGCCAGGGACTGGCTGGTGCAGTCCACCGGCGCGGAGCCGGGGTCTGTGCGGCGGTCGGCCAGGCAGACCGTGCTGACCAGCCCGCCCGCGCCGGCCACGCGCAGCGGCAGGCGCGCCTCGATCACGTCTCCCACGGCGAACGCCCCGTCGGGCAGCGAGAACGTGCCCGTAGAATCCCGGGCCACTCTCTGCTCCTCATCCAGGGCGAAGCGGACATCAACAACGCCGTCGAAGGTGTTCTCGATGTCCACCGTCAGCCGGGCGACGCTGGCGGGCGGCTGGGCCGTTTCCACGCGCAGGTAGAGGTAGCCGTCGTCCTGGAAGGCGCTGACGCGCTCGATGTCGTAACGCGCGATGGGCACGTCGGAGGGGTCTTCCAGGACGAGCACGTCCTCCGGCCAGTCCTCACCGTCTCCGTCAACTGCCAGCCAGGTGTACCCCTCTGGCAGTCCCGGCCACCTCTCCTGGGGCACGCCCAGCAGCCAGGCGACGGCGCGCTCGGTCAGCAGGCGATTGCCCCAGTGCAAGGGGGCCTGCGTGCGCGAGTTGCTGTCCAGGCCATAGCCGTTCTGGACGATCTCCGCATCGCCGAAGACTACCACCCGCGAGCCGAGGTGCGTGTTTTCGCCCAGCGCGCCGAGGAGCAGCCGCCCCACCCGATCCTGACCCAGGTTCACCTCCAGCGGCGCCGGATCCGTCCCTGCGAAGATTTTGGCATCGGTCTCACCATAGCCGGACAGGGTGTAGAGCAGCGGCGCGGCATGACTGCCCAGACCCAGTGGCTCGACAGCCAGCGTGCGCGCGCCCCAGGTCAGCACGGGCAGTCGCTGCGCTGCCAGCGGCTCGATGACCGGGTGCGGCGCGAAATCTTCGAAATAGACATACGAGAAAGTCGTCTGTTGGCTGGTGATGGACCCGTGCGTGAACCAGGGCGCGACGACGAACGTATCCTCCAGCCGGATGCCGTAGTATCGGTCGAGCAGGATAGACAGGCCGCTGTTCGCCTTGTCGGTGTTGGCAGCCAGCGAGCGATCCGGGCGGGCGCTGACCAGGCCGCTGGGGTCAAGGGCCAGCAGCAGATGACTGCCGCGCGTCAGTTGCACCCACAGGCGGGCAAGCTGATCTGCCGGCAGCGGGCGCAGCGGGCGCACCAGGACGATCACCGCTGTGTCTCTGGGCAGGGGGTCAGAGAGCGCCAGCCAGCGCGTGCGCGCACCATACGACTGGAAGATCTGCTCCAGCCGCGTCAGGCCATCCGGGCCGGGGTCCATCACCGAGGAGGTCTGAAGCTGCTGATCCTCGATGAAGACCACCAGCGGCGGCAGGCTTTCCTGCGCGCGCGCGGGCACCAGCGGCGCGATCAGCAGGAGCACGACGCCCAGGGTCGTGAGAGAGCGCAGAGGCATCTGGCCACTCACAATCGCTGTGGGCAGCATCACTGCCCGGCGGTCGGCGTGGGCGATGGCGGCGGCAGCGGCGTCGGCGTGGGGGTTAGCGTTGGCGTGGCCGTCGGCCCCGGCTCTGGGAACGAAACCGCGCCCGCCACCGGCTCCGCATCCAGCAGCCAGGCGATGGCGTTGAGCATGAAGCGCACGTTGCCGGGATGGAGGAATGCGCCGCTGTAGGGTGGCGAAGTCTCGAAGCCACCGCCGTTGGTGGCGAAGTCGCGGTCGCCGATCAGCACGATGCGCGTGCCGCTGGCGATGTTCTCCATGGCCGCTATCAGGGGCAGCATCCCCCGCGCCGTGTCCTGGTCTACGTTGTACTCCACGTACTGAAACTGCTGGTAGGTGGCGATGTCGCTTTCGCCGTAGAAAACGCTGTCCGTATAGACAACCGGCGTCACCTGGGACTCGCGCGGGGCTGCGTCCACTTCGAGCGAGCGCGCGCCGAAGAAGGCCAGCTCGCCTTCAAGCCCCACTGCGATGGGGTGGAACGTATTGATGGTCGTTGTCGTGAAGTCCATCACCAGGGCAGGGATCTCGACGGGCGGCAGGGGAGTGGGCGTCGGCTGATCAGCCGCTACCTTGGCCGGGGGCGGCACCACCGGGCGAAGCTCACCCTCGGTGGCGACCACATCGTTGCGCCCGCGCAGCCCCATGTCATCCCACAGGAGCTGGAAAAGCCCGCTGGTGGCGGGAAGCGCCTTGGCGGGAGGCGGATCGGCCAGCAGCAGCAGGCGGCCCCCGTTCTGCAGATAGGCCCACAGCCAGGCAACCTGGTCCGCCGACAGGTCATTGGCCGGCCCGGCGATGACCAGCAGATCGGCATCGGCGGGGATGCCTGTCCGCCACTCCAGCGTGTAGAGGTCCGCGCCGAGCAAGTCTACCAGCCCGGCCAGGCGCGACAACCCTTTGGCGGAGCGGTCGAAGCGGCTCGCTTCGCCCAGCGACTCGGAGAAGTAAATCTGGTATCCGTCAAGCTGGGATGATCCCTGCCAGAGCTTCTCGGCGGCCACATTGGCGCGAGGTGGAAGGCTCAGCGCGGTCAGGGCCAGGATGAGCGCGCAGGTGTTGAGTGCCAGCAGTCTTCTTGTTCGCATGGGAACGCTCCTGCTCTGTATCACTTGCTTTCGTCATCGGGAGAGGTTGTGATGCTTATCGGGGCCAGTATAGGTCATTCGATCGGCTTGCGAAAGCCAGGCGCGATGAGGGGGCGTATCACGTTTTGGGGGCGCGGAGAGATCAGGGGAGGGGACTGGCCTGCGCCTGGCGAGTCGCTGGCAACCTTCGCGCGCACTCAACGACCGGCCCAGCCTTGAAAAGCGCCCTGCGCGTGGTAAACTACCCACACATCTGCCCCCGTAGCTCAGAGGATAGAGCGCAGGTTTCCTAAACCTGGCGTCGGCGGTTCAAATCCGTCCGGGGGTACTGGACCAAAGAAAACCGGCAGCGCGCGGCTGCCGGCTTGTGCTTTGGGGCGAGGGCCGGGCTGTTCAGTAGAACTTGACGATGATGTCGTCAATGATGTCGGCGGAGTCACCGATGCGCCCGCCCGCGTGAAACAGGTGGCGGTAGATTTCGCGCAGCTTGAGCATCATGATCACGTTGTCGAGGTCTTTGGGCTTGCGGAAGAGGTCGGCCAAAGCCCTGGCGTAAAGCTGCTCCATGTCGTTGCGCACAGCTTTGGCGCGGGTCGCGTGGGTGCTGGCCACGCCAGGGTGATCGCTCAGGCGCTCAACAGCCAGCTTGATCTCTTCGGCACCGGTGACCAGGCGCGCGGCCATCTCGCGCAGGTGCAGGTTTGGCTCGACTTCGAGGATGTCCATCTCATTGATGGTGAACCACGTATCATCCAGGATGTCGTCCACCGCGCGCGAGAGCTTGTACAGGTCTTCGCGGTCAATGGGCGTGACGAACGTGCGGTTCAGCTCGTCCACCAGGATGCGCAGCAGTTCGTCGGCGTCCTTTTCGAGCTGGCGGACGCGCTGCGCGTTCTTTTTGCTCGGCTTTTCCATATAGTCAATGAGCGCCATCGTTGCCTCAGTGCCCAGTGTGCACTGCTGGCGCAGCCGCTCGATAAAATGATCTGGCCTGCGGCTGAACCACTCCCGGATGCGCTGCGGGATGCTCGTGAAGAAACGGATGATGCGGTCAATCATGTTGCGGTTTCCTCGATAGATGCTTGGTAAAATTCTTTTAACACAGTAGAATGATTGTAATGTCAATTACGTGTTTGTGCTAGGATGATTTTTCAGCCAGGCTGTCTGTGGAGTCTGGCATCGCACTCTGAGAGACCTTGAAAATCCGACCTCCGCTCCTTTCCAGGTGGAGCGGGCGTTGTTCTGCGGTCGAATCCCCTCTCCGCACGGGGGAGATTCGAGGGTGAGACGAACCCGCCGATCGGGGCTTCTCAGAAGCTTTCTCACAGGCCAAAATAGCAGAGTCTTTTGGTAAGCCGGACTCGCGCCGGTCATCCTGCTACCACGTGGTGAGGTCAAGGGAAGTCTGTGTCTTCATTCTCGCTCGAAGCCATTCTGCTCATCCTGATCGCGCTCATTTTCGGCTTTTATAACGGTCTGCACGATTCATCGAACGTGGTGGCGACGGTCATCTCAACGCGCGCCATGCGCCCTCGCCTGGCGCTGTGGATGGCCGCCCTCGCCAATGGCGTCGGGCCGCTGCTGTTCGGCGTGGCCGTGGCCAAGACCATCGGTCACGAAGTGGTGGCGGAGAAGGCCGTGACGCTGCCCGTCGTTTACGCGGCGCTGCTGGCCGCCATTCTCTGGAACCTGATCACGCTCAAGCTGGGCATCCCTTCCAGCACCTCGCACGCGCTGATCGGCGGCATGGTGGGGCCGGCGCTGGCCGGCTATGGCACGGGGGCTATCCTGGCAAACGGCCTGCTCAAGGTCCTGCTGACCCTGTTCCTGTCGCCCATCCTGGGCATGATCGCCGGCTATTGGATCATCAAGCTGAACTTCTTCCTGGCCCGGGGAGCCACGCCGCGCGTCAATGCCTGGTTCCAGCGCGGGCAGATCGCCACTGCGGCGACGCTGGCCCTTTCGCACGGCACCAATGATGCGCAGAAGACAATGGGCATCATCGCCCTGGGGCTGGTGGCGACCGACCATCTGGCGACCTTTCATATCCCGCTGTGGGTGATCCTGGCCAGCGCCGCCGTGATGGGCATGGGGACGCTCTTCGGCGGCTGGAGCCTGATCCGCACGCTGGGGACCGGGTTCTACCGCCTGCGCCCGATTCACGGCTTCAGCGCGCAGACGGCCTCCAGCGCGGTGATCCTGGGCGCGGCGCTGCTGGGCGGCCCGGTGAGCACGACGCACGTCGTCAGCTCGGCCATTGTGGGCGCGGGCAGCGCGGAGCGCGTGCAGAAAGTGCGCTGGGGCGTGGTCAACCATATCGTTATCTCGTGGTTCCTGACCATCCCGGCGGCAGCAGCGCTCGGCGCGCTGCTCTACATCATCATCCGCCCGCTCTTCTGATCGGTCGAACAGATATTCGCCTGTTGCACGCGAATCCCCTATACTGGCAGGCGAGGGTGCCGAACGCGCGCACTCTGCCTGTTCGACGTGTGAATCAAAGAGGGGGAAGCGCTCTCGCATGGATACCGATCTCCTGCTCGTATTCGTGATAGGACTGGTCGGGGTCAATCTCCTGTTCAGTATCTTCCTGGGCCTGGCTATCTACAGCACACGGCGCAGCGCGCGGGGCGACCAGCAATTCTCCGAGTCGCTGGCCCGGCTGGCGGCAGAGATGCAGCGGGTCAACACCGATTCCCGCTCGCTGTTCCAGCAGTTCGGCGGGCTGACCCACGCCACCCAGCAACTGCTGAGCGGCAACGAATCGCTGATTGCCGGAGTCGGCGAGCTAAAGGCGACCACCACGCAGATGGTCGAGATACGCCAGCACCTCTCCGATCTCCAGCAATTGCTGCAATCGCCGCAACTGCGCGGGGGATTCGGGGAATTCGTGCTGGAAAAGCTGTTGGAGCTGCTGCCCCAAGACTGCTATAAGACTCAGTACCGCTTCCCTAATGGCCACCGGGTAGATGCGATCATTGAGCTTGAAAAGAATCACCTGATCCCCATTGATTCGAAGTTTCCGCGCGACAACTTCCAGCGGTTTGTCAAGGCCCTGGACGACGCCGAGCGCCAGCGTCACCTGCGGCAGTTCGCCGGGGATGTGCGCCGACATATTGATGACATCGCTGCCAAATACATTGCGCCGGCCCAGGGGACGCTGGATTTCGCCTTTATGTTCGTCCCCAGCGAGGCCATCTATTATGAGATCGTGACCAATACGCTGACGGTCGTGGACGGCAAAGACCTGATCACCTATGCGCTAGAACGGCACGTGTTCCCGGTCAGCCCGAACACGCTGTTTCCCTATCTGCTCACTGTTTCGCGCGGCCTGAATTACCTGCGCTCGACCGACGAAGTGCGCCATGCGCTGGCAGAGATGGCCCAGCTCAGGCAAATGCTGGACAGGCAGGCCGAGCTGTGGAAACGGGCGCGCGAGCAGATCACGCGCGGCCTGAGCAACCTCGACGCCGTGCAGAGGTGGCTCGAAAAGCTCCAGAATCGAGTCACTCAGCTTAGCCTGCCCAACGAAGAAGCGGACGAGAAGCTGTCTGGAGAGGAACTGACAGAGCAATGACCTCAAAGCCACGCACCCTGTTCAAGCTGCTCATCGCCCTGGGGACTGCCGCGCTCGCCCTGGCCGCGTGCGGCGGGAGCGACCCGTCGTACAGGCCGGTCGCCGGCGAGATGCTGTTCAGCGAGAGCTTCGACGCGCCGGGCAGTTGGGAAGAAGGGGCCTACCCGCCGGACGCGGCAGACCCGGTCTCGCGCCTGGCCATCGCCGATGGGCGCTACGGGATCGCGCACCGCGCCGAGCGCGCCGCGTCGTTCACCTGGGGCGCGGGCGGCGCGGACTACGAAGAGGTGATCGTGGAAGTTCGGGCGGAACAGCTCAGCGCCGGCAAGGACAACCTGTACGGCGTGCTGTGCCGGCTGGCCCAGGACGACGCCGGCAACTGGAGCGGCTACGCCCTGCTGATCAGCGGCGACGGGCACTATGGCATCGCCGACCTTTCGCGCGGCAGCCTGGGCTTCCTGCTCAAATGGCATCAGTCCGACGTGATTGAGCAGGGGCAGGCCGCCAACACGATCCGCGCCGTGTGCGCGAGGAACTACCTGGCTGTGTATGCCAACGGCCAGTTCCTGGGCGAGGTGAAGGACAGCCTCTATCGCCGGGCCGGGCAGGTCGGGCTGATCGCCGGGGCAAATGAAGGCGTGACAGTGCACGTCGCCTTCGACGACCTGGCCATTTTCGCCGCAACGCTGAGCGACTGAGCGCCCCACAAAATGCAGCGGGGCGTATGCGATACGCCCCTACGGATGCAGGCGCTCCGACGCCAGACTTCCGAAGTTTTCAAAACTTCGGAAGTCTTCGCGCTACGCCCCCACCCCCGCGCTAGAACCCCGCCAGCGCGCTCAGGTCGGCGCGCCCCTCGGCCAGCCGGGCGACCGCTTGCAGCAGCCCCAGCCGGTTGTGGCGCACCGCCTCGCCCTCGGCGTTGACCAGCACCGCCTCGAAGAAGCGCTGGATGAGTGGCACCAGCGGCGCGAACGCGCTCAGGAAGGCGTCCACGTTGCCCCCGGCGCTCAGTGCGGCGGCGGCGGACTGCTGCGCGACGAACAGGGCGCGCTCGGCGGCGTCCTCGAAGTGCGCCGGGTCTGTCGCGTAGACATGCGGCTCGGCGCGGGTGATGCGCACGCAGCGCGCGTAGTTATCCAGGATCGGCGCCCAGTCGTCGCGGGCCACCCACGCGGCCAGCTCGCGCACGCCTTGCCGGGCGCGGGCGGGGTTGTGCCCCTGCTCGGCCAGCACAGCGGCGATCACATCGTGCGCCCAGCCCTGTTCGTGCAGCAGCACGTCGAGCCGCCCGGCGATGAAGTCCACGACCTCGCGCTGGACAGCGGTGCTCACCTCGATCGGCTGAACGGCGGCGGCGCGAGCGACGGCTTCGCGCAGGTCGAGGTCAAGGCCGCGCTCCAGCACGATCTGCACGACGCCCAACGCCGCACGGCGCAGCGCGAACGGGTCGGCGCTGGCCGTGGGCGCCAGCCCGGCAGCGAACAGCCCCACCAGGCTGTCCAGGCGGTCGGCCAGGGCCAGCAAGGCGCCCGGCGCGCTCTGCGGCAGGCGGTCGCCCGCGCCGCGCGGCAGCCAGTGCTCGAAGATGGCCTCGGCCACCGCCGGCGGCTCGCCCTGGTGCAGCGCGTAATAGCGGCCCATGACGCCTTGCAGCGAGGTCATCTCCACGACCATCTGCGTCGCCAGGTCAGCTTTCGCCAGGGCAGCGGCGCGCTCCGCCGTCACCAGGTCGCCGCCGCCGACGCCGATCAGCGTGCCCAGCGGCGCGACAAGCGCGACCAGGCGGCTGCTTTTATCCAGCATGGATCCCAGCCGCTCCTGAAAAGCGAGCGTGCTCAGCCGGGGCAGGTAGTCGTCCAGCGGCTTCTGAATGTCGGTGCTGTAGAAGTAGTCGGCGTCGGCGAAGCGCGCGCGCAGCACGTGCTCGTTGCCGTCAACTACCATGTCCAGGTGCGCGCTGTCGCCGTTGCGCACGGCGATGAAATAGGGCAGCAGACGGCCCTGGGCATCTTCCACCGGGAAGTAACGCTGGTGCTTGCGCATGACGCCGATCAGCACCTCGCGCGGCAGCGCCAGGTACCTGGCGTCGAACGCGCCGCGCAGCGCCGTCGGGCGCTCAACCAGGTTGGTCACTTCGTCCAGCAGGGCCGGGTCGTCGGGGATCGTCCCGCCGACCTGCGCCGCCAGCGCCGCCGCCGCCGTCCGGATCGCCGCACGCCGCGCGCTCACGTCGAGGATCACGCCCTGATCGTCCAGCGCCGCGAAGTACGACGCTGCGTCGCTCAACGCGATCTCCGGCGAGCGCAGCGGGCGAATCCCGCGCGTGATGCGGCTGCTGGCCAGGTCGGCGTAAGCGAAGGGGATGACCCGCTCGCCGAACAGGGCGACGATCCAGCGCAGCGGGCGCGAGAAAGTGACTCCGCTCTCGTTCCAGCGCATGGTCTTGCCGAACTTGAGCGCCGCGATCAGCCCCGGCAGCGCTTCGGCCAGCACATCTATCACCGGGCGGCCCGCCTCGCGCACCAGGGCGACGACGTACTGCCCGCCATCCAGCTCGCGCACCTGGAGCGCCTCGACGGGCACGCCCTTGCCGCGCGCAAAGCCGGCTGCCGCCTGAGTAGGCCGGCCCTCGGCGTCGAAGGCGCGGGCGGCGGGCGGCCCCTTGACCCACGCCTCGGCGTCGCGCTGGCGCGGAGCCACGTCCCGCGCGTGAATCACCAGGCGGCGCGGCGTGCCCAGCACCGCAATTCCCTCATGATCCAGGCGCAGCGACTCAAACAATGCCGGGGCGAGCGCCCCAAGCTGCTCCAGGGCGCCGGCCAGGTCGTCGGCGGGCAGCTCCTCGGTGCCGATCTCCAGCAGCACGTCGGCAGGGGTCGTTGGCGCGGGGCCGCTCACCGGCGCCGCCACAGCGGGCACCGGCGCGGCCCAGACGCGCGCCCGGTCCAGCAGGGGGTGCCCAAGAGACTGGCGCTGCTCGGTGTAGGCGCGGGCGATGTTGCGCGTCATGTCGCGCATGCGGCGGAAGTAGGCGGCGCGCTCGGTGACGCCGATGGCTCCCCGCGTGTCCAGCACGTTGAAGAGATGGCTGCACTTGAGCACGTAATCATAAGCGGGCGTCACCGCGCCGGCGGCCAGCGCGCGCTGATATTCGCGCTCGTAGATGTCGTAGACCCGCTTCAGCCCGTCCACGTCGGCGATCTCAAAGTAGTAGCGGCAGTGCTCGATCTCCGGCTGAAGGCGCGCATCGCCGTAGGTGATCGCCTCGTTCCAATCAATATCCCACACGGCGTCTTTGCCCTGCAGAGCCAGCACGATGCGCTCCAGCCCGTAGGTGATCTCGACGCTGACCGGCTCCAGGTTGATGCCGCCCGCCTGCTGGAAGTAGGTGAACTGGGTGATCTCCTGGCCGTCGAGCCACACTTCCCAGCCCAGGCCCCATGCGCCCAGCGCCGGGGATTCCCAGTTGTCCTCCACAAAGCGGATGTCGTGCTGGCGCGGGTCAATGCCCAGCGCTTCCAGGCTGGCCAGGTAGAGTTCCTGCGGGTTGCCGGGGTCGGGCTTGAGGATGACCTGGTACTGGTAGTAGTACTGCATCCGGTTGGGATTCTCGCCGTAGCGCCCATCGTCGGGGCGCACGCTCGGCTCGACATACCCGACGCGCCAGGGTTCCGGCCCCAGCACAGCCAGCAGCGTGGCCGGGTTGCCGGTGCCCGCGCCGACCTGGACGTTGTGCGGCTGCCACAGCACACAGCCCTGATCCATCCAGAACTGGTGCAGCTTCATGATCACGTCTTGGAAAGACAGCGGTTTGGTGGACATGCCTTGACCTCAGGGGTGGGACGACTCAGCGGGCGCATTATAACACAGGCGGTGCGCGGTGGGAGCCTGGAGTCGGGCAGGGTCCACGAACAAGTTGCTGGGCGATTGCCGGAATGCCCCTATCCCCAGCAAAGCTGAATGTCCCTATCCCCCGGCCCCTTCCTCCAGCAAAGCTAGAGGAATTGACCTCGCGCCGGTTCCGTAGGGTCACTGCCCGACGCCCGGCAAGACGCGGTCAATCCTGGCACGCCCCCCATGGTCTCTAAAACTTTATTTTCGATCTCTGCTTCGCTATACTACCGGTACACTTGTACGCTCTTTTTGGCTTCAGCCACACCAGGGGCCTGTCGGCCTCTCGCGCGTTCTCCCCTGCCATTGCGCAATCATTTCGGAGACTCGGTCGCCCTTCAAACCCCTATCGCGACGACTCTGCGACCGGCGCGCCCATCCCGAACGATCAGGAAGGAGTATCTTCATGCTTGACTACGAGCTTCAGATCGCAGTGATTGGGGCCGGGCACGGCGGCAAAGCGATGGCTGCCGAAATGGCCGTGCGCGGCTACACCGTCCGCCTCTACAATCGCAGCTACGAGCATATTGAAGACATCGCCGCACGCGGCGGCATCGAGGTCACGCTGGAAGATGGGCAGCAGGTATTCGGCCCGATTCCTTACGTGACCAGCGACATGGCTTTCGCCCTGGCCGATGCCAAGCTGGTCATGATCGTCGTCCCGGCGTCGGCTCACCGCGACATTGCCCTGGCCTGCGCGCCGCACCTGCGCGATGGGCAGATCGTCGTCCTCAATCCTGGGCGCACCGGCGGGGCGCTGGAGTTCCGCAGCGTGCTGCGCGAGAACAACTGCACCGCCGACGTGATCATCGCCGAGACGGAGACCTTCCTCTTTGCCAGCCGCAGCAACGGCCCGGCCCAGGCGCAGATCTTCCGCCGCAAGAACACCGTCCCCCTGGCGGCGCTGCCCTCTGCGCGCACCAGCGAAGTGCTCGATGTGTTGCAGGAGGTCTACCCGCAGTTCATCATCGCACCGAATGTGCTCTATACCAGCCTGAACAATATGGGTGCGGTATTTCACCCGGCCCTCACCCTGCTCAACGCCGGGTGGATCGAGGCCACTGGCGGGCAGTTCGAGTTCTACATTGATGGCGTCACGCCTTCCACCGCCCAGCTTCTGGAACGGCTGGACCGCGAGCGGGTGACGGTGGCCACCGCCCTGGGCATCCGCGCCCAGTCCGCGCGGGACTGGCTGGCGCGGGCCTATTCGGCCTATGGCAACAACCTGCACCAGGCCATCCACGCCAACCCCGGCTACCGCGGCATCACCGCGCCGCGCACGCTGCGCCACCGCTACATCTTCGAAGACGTGCCCTACAGCCTGGTGCCGATCTCCGAGCTGGGCAAACGCTTCGGGGTGGACGTGTGGGGCATGGAGTCCATGATCCAGATCGCCTGCGTCATTGACGGCGTGGATTATCGCCATCGCGGGCGCACGCTGGAGCGCATGGGGCTGGTCGGGCTGTCATTGCGCGAGATCACGCGGCTGGTCGAGACGGGCAGCCCCGACCCGGAGCCGTCCCCCAGCGATCCCTACGGGCGACCCTGAGAGTGTGTTTGGTAGACCGTTCTTGCTCCCTCATCTCCCGACCCCTTCTCCCTTCGGGGGGAGAAGGGGAGCAAGGCACAGGGTTTCCCCTCGCCCCGTTGAGGGAGAGGGGTGCAGGGGTGAGGGGGTTTCCATACACGTCCTGAACAGGCCCCCTCAGGAGTGTTCACTCCCCACACCGTTCGATTGCCGTAGCACATCATCACAGAACAGGAGGGACGTATGCACGACAAAACGGGCAAAGTGCTGGCGGGCAGCCTGGGCGACTGCGTGCACGTGGCCGGGGTCACGCGCTTCCTGGCTGCCGCCGCAGAAGCAGGCTACGAGACGCACTTCACCGGCCCGGCGACGGGGCTGGAAGCCTTCATGGATGCCATCATCGCCTACGACCCGGACGTGATCGGCGTCAGCTACCGGCTGACGCCCGACAATGCGCGCACGCTGCTGGCCGAGCTGCGCGCCATGCTGGAAGCGGCGGGCGTGCTGGGCCGCAAGCGCCTCTTCTTCGGCGGGACGCCGCCCGTCGCGGCCATCGCCCGCGAGATGGGCTGCTTCGACGCGATCTTCTCCGGCGAGGAGTCGCCGCACCAGATTCGGCTGGCGCTGGAGGGCAAGTCTGTCGAACAGCGCGACCCGGACACTTTCCCTCAGCGGGCCATCGAGCGCATCCGCTGGAAAGCGCCCTACCCGATCCTGCGCCACCATTTCGGCATCCCCGCGCCGACCATCGAGCCGACCGTCGAGGGCATCGCCCAGATCGCCGAGTCGAGCGCGCTGGACGTGATCTCGCTGGGCGCCGACCAGGACGCGCAGGAGCACTTCTTTCACCCCAGCCGCCAGGACTTGCGCAGCAGGGGCGCGGGCGGCGTGCCTTTCCGCACGGAAGACGATCTGCGCCGCCTCTACGCGGCCAGCCGCCGGGGAAACTACCCGCTGCTGCGCTCGTACTCCGGCACCGCCGATCACCTGCGCTACGCCGATCTGCTCGTGCGCACCCTTGACAACGCCTGGTGCGCCACGTCGCTGTTCTGGTTCAACGCGATGGACGGGCGTGGGCCATCGCCGCTGGCGCAGTCCATCGCCGAGCACCAGGCGCTGATGGCCTGGCACGGCGCGCGCGGCATTCCTGTGGAAGGCAACGAGTCCTATCACTGGGGGATGCGCGACGCGCCGGACGCGGTGGTGTGCGCCTCGGCCTATCTCTACGCCTACAACGCCCGGCACTGCGGCGTGCGCGACTACATCCTGACCTATATGTTCCAAAGCCCGCCGCAGCTTTCCAACGCCATGGACCTGGCCCGCGCCCTGGCGATTGCTGCGCTCAGCGAGCGTTTCGCGGCGGACGACTTCCACATCTGGCGGCAGACGCGCACTGGCCTGCTCAGCTATCCGGTGGACTTGCGCCGGGCGCGCGCGCACCTGGCGCAGAGCGTCATGCTACAGATGGCCCTGCGCCCGCACATCGTCCACGTGGTGGGCTACAGCGAGGCCGATCACGCGGCCAGCGCCGAGGAAGTGATCGAGAGCGCGGTGATGGCCCAGGACGTGATCGAGACGGCCCTGCGCGGCAACCCCGACATGACCCGCGACCCGGCGGTGCTGCGCCGGCGCGACGAGCTGATCGCCGAGACCGACCGGCTGGTGGAAGCCATTCGCGCGCTGGGAAGCGGCGACGACGACCCGCTGCTGAACCCGGACGTGCTCGCGCGAGCGGTGGCCGAGGGCCTGCTCGACGCACCGCAACTGGTCAACTCCCCCTACGCGCCGGGGCGCGTCCGCACGCGCAGCGTGGAGGGGGCCGTGTGGGCCGTAGATCGCGCCGGGAACCCGCTCAGCGAGGAGGAGCGGCTGGCCGCGCTGCGCGCGCCGGGGACGTAGGCCGGGCACAGGGCGGGGGAGCGATCAGGACGAGGGGCCGCTCTCCGCCGGGACAAGCGCCAGCGCCTCGCCGGTGATGACCACTGTGCCGTCCTGCCTGGTGCAGGTCGTCGCCAGCGTGACGATCCCTCGTCCCTCGCGGATGGCCGTCACTTCGACAGTGGCCGTCACCGTGTCGCCCACGTAGACCGGCGCTTTGAACTGGAGCGACTGGCTCAGGTAGATCGTGCCGGGGCCGGGCAGATCGTTGCCCAGCACGGCGGAGATCAGGCCGGCGGTCAGCATCCCGTGCACGATGCGCCGCCCAAAGCGTGTCGTGGCCGCGTAGGAGTCGTCCAGGTGGACGGGGTTGGCGTCTGTGGAGATGTGCGCGAAGGCGCGCACGTCCTCGTCGCTGAAGGTCTTGGTGCGGCTGGCGCTGGCGCCGATGGTCGGTGGCATGGGGGATCGCTCCCTGGCTGGGTGGACACTGCGCTCAGGATAGCGCGCGCAGCCCCAGCGGGCAAACGGCCCCCAGGGGGCGATACCTTGAACCGCAGAGGCGCAGAGGGCGCGGAGAAGAGCCGCGGGGGGATCTGACAGCCTCCCTCCGCCCTCCGTGTGCAACGAGGATTTTCCAATCCGCAATCCGCAATCCGCAATCTCATTTGCCCTGTCCGGCGGCGTGCGGCTGTGCTATAATGGCCCGCCAGTGGGGAGTAGCCAAGGGGCCTAAGGCAGCGGCCTTTGGAGCCGCCATTCGCTGGTTCGAATCCAGCCTCCCCAGCCTGCTCTACAACCTGTCGTCCTCGGCAGGTTTTTTGATCGGCGCGGGGCAAACACCCTCGCACCCTGCTGTTAGATTTTGTCATGAGGGTGATATTAATCGTCGCAGAAGGGTTATTTTTGAACTAGTCCCGTCCGGCGCAACCCCGTAGTATGATGAAGGGAACACGCTGCCGGCGCTCTCTCAGCAGCCCGCTGTCGTTGGGCACAGGCCGAACACGGAGCAAAACAGGTGAATGAGATACTGGAAAACACGGTGATCGCCGAGAGCGTCAATCGCTATGTGATCGCTGCCCCCAAGATCGCGCAGCGACGCAAGGCCGGGCAGTTCGTGATCGTGCGCGTTGACGAGCACGGCGAGCGCATCCCGCTGACCATCGCCGACGCCGACCCCGCGCGCGGCACGATCACTCTCGTCGTCCAGGCGGTGGGCAAGAGCACGGCGCAGATGGCGACGCTGAAGCCCGGCGACAGCCTGCGCGACGTGGTCGGCCCTCTTGGCGCGCCCACGCATATTGAACGGCGGGGCACTGCGGTGGTCATCGGCGGCGGGATCGGCATCGCCCCGGCGCACCCTATCGCCCAGGCGCTCAAGGCGGCGGGCAACACGGTGATCTCCATCCTCGGCGCGCGCACTCAAGCGCTGCTGATCATGGAAGAGGAGATGCGCCGCGCCTCGGACGAGGTGATCGTATGCACCGACGACGGCACCTGCGGCCTGCAGGGATTCGTCACCCACGCCCTGGCCGATCTCATCGCTCAGCGCGGCAAGCCCGATTTCGTCTTCGCCGTCGGCCCGGTGCCGATGATGAAGTACGTCAGCCTGCTGACCAAAGAGCACGGCATTCCCACAATGGTCAGCCTCAACCCGATCATGGTGGACGGCACGGGCATGTGCGGCGGCTGCCGGGTGACGGTGGGCAGCGAGATGAAGTTCGCCTGTGTGGATGGGCCGGACTTCGACGGGCACCTGGTGGATTTCGACGAGCTGATCAAGCGCCAGGCGTTCTACAAGGAACAGGAACAGCTCGCCTATCAGCAGATGCAAGAGCGCTGCCAGGCCGAGTCCCTGGCCCAGGCCACCCCCTCATGATGATCTCAGCGTCGGCAAAAGGGCTGACAAGGTAGTGTGGATGAGCGACCAACTGGACCCCCACGAGATCGAGCGACTGCGCTCCCTCAAGCCAAAAGAGCGGATGCAGATCCCGCGCCAGCAGATGCCAGAGCAGGCGCCCGACGTGCGCCGTGCCAACTTCCGCGAAGTCCCTCACGGGCTGCCCGCTATGACGGCCATCGTGGAGGCGAACCGCTGTCTGGCCTGCAAGAAGCCCGCCTGCGTCGAAGGCTGCCCGGTCGGGATTGACATCCCCGGCTTTGTCGCGCTCATCGTCCAGGGCGATTTCGAGGGCGCTGTGCGCAAAGTCAAGGAGACGAACATGCTCCCGGCCATCTGCGGGCGCGTCTGCCCGCAGGAAGCGCAGTGCGAGGCGCTGTGCGTCGTGGGCAAGCGGGGCGATCCGGTGGCCATTGGCCGCCTGGAGCGCTTCGTCGCCGACTGGGAGCGCGAGCACGGCCTGGTCGAGCCGCCGCCCACCGGCGCGCCCACCGGCAAGAGCGTCGGCGTGGTGGGCAGCGGCCCCGCCGGGCTGACCGCGGCCATTGACCTGCGCCGCCTGGGGCACGAGGTGACCATCTACGAGGCGCTGCACGCCCCCGGCGGCGTGCTGATGTACGGCATCCCGGAGTTCCGCCTGCCCAAGTCCATCGTCAGCGCCGAGGTGGAAGTCGTCCAGCGCATGGGCGTGCAGATTGAGTACAACTACGTCATCGGCCAGATCGAGACGGTGGACGAGCTGTTGGAGCGCCACGACGCGGTCTTTCTGGGCACCGGGGCGGGGCTGCCCTGGTTCATGAACCTGCCCGGCGAGAACCTCAACGGCGTGTATTCGGCCAACGAGTACCTGACGCGCTGCAACCTGATGCGCGCCTACGAGTTCCCTTACAGTGACACGCCCATCGCCGCCAGCGAGCGGGTGGCCGTGATCGGCGGCGGCAACGTGGCCATGGACGTGGCGCGCACGGCGGCTCGTCTCGGCGCCAAGGAAGTCTACCTGATCTATCGCCGCTCCGAAGCGGAGATGCCCGCCCGCATCGAGGAAATTCACCACGCCAGGGAAGAGGGCATCGTCTTCAAGCTGCTGCACAACCCGGTGCGCTACATCGGCGACGAGTGCGGGCGCGTCTGCCAGGTGGAGTGCATCCGCATGGAGCTGGGCGAGCCAGACGCCTCCGGGCGTCGCCGCCCGGTGCCGGTCGAAGGCTCGCAGTTCACTATTGACGTGGATACGGTCGTCGTCGCCATCGGCAACGGCCCCAACCCGCTGGTGCCCAAGACGACCGCCGGGCTGGACGTGGACGCGCGGCACGGCACGGTCAAGACCAACCTGGAGACGATGCGCACCTCCAAGCGCGGCGTGTTCGCTGGCGGCGACATCGCCATCGGCGCGGCGACGGTCATCCTGGCGATGGGGCACGGGCGCAAAGCGGCGCGCTCGATTGACCACTTCCTGCGCACCGGCGTATGGGACGTGGAGAAGGTTGAGTAGGCGGCAGGGGCCTCTCCGCCCGCCCCGTCTATGCTCCTCCCTCGATCTCCTCCTTCAGCCGGGCTGGAGAGGGGACTGAAGGGTGAGGTAAATCGCCCCGCCGCTGGGTCTGGCCCTGGTTTGCGCCATCTATTCACCCTCACTATACTTACCTCGCGTAACCGCCCGGCTCCTATTAGTGTATAGAGGTGATGCGCTCCTAATCCGAGCCGCCACGAGTCGGGCATTGTCGGGAGGCGAGCGCACAGCGCGTCCCGGCTGCCGATCATCCATCAAGAGTTGCCAGAGGGCAGAAACTCCCATGACCCCAACTACAACCCCCATCATCGAGTTGCGCGGGCTGGGCAAGCAATTCAACCCACCCGACGGCGTGATCGCCGTCAAGGATGTGAGTTTCAGCATCATGCAGGGCGAGATTTTCAGTCTGCTCGGCCCGAACGGCGCAGGCAAGACGACGACCATCGGCATGATCAGCGGCCTGCTGGCGCCCACCGCCGGCGATGTGATCGTCGGCGGGCACTCCGTCACTCGCGAGTCGCTGGCCGTGCGCAGGCTGATCGGCGTCGTGCCGCAGGAGCTGGCGCTCTATCCCACCCTGTCCGCCCGCCAGAACCTGGCTTTCTTCGGCAAGATGTACGGCCTGGGCGGGCGCGAACTGAAGCGGCGTATCGGTGAAGTGCTGGAGTTCACCGAATTGACCGACCGCGCCGACGACCCGATCGAGCAGTACAGCGGCGGGATGAAGCGCCGCGTCAACATCGGCATCGGCCTGCTGCACCGCCCGCAGGTTCTCTTCCTCGACGAGCCGACCGTCGCCATTGACCCGCAGTCGCGGCGCAATATCCTGGACGCGGTGAAGGCGCTCAACGCCGAGGGCATCACCGTGCTCTATACGACGCACTACATGGAAGAGGCCCAAGAGCTTTCGCACCGTGTCGGCATCATTGATCACGGGCAGATCATCGCCCTGGGCACGCAGGACGAGTTGACGCGCACCGTCGGCGAGCAGGACACGCTGGCGCTCAAGGTACCGGACGCCACGCCGGAGCTGGTGAGCGCCCTGGGCAGGCTGCCCGGCGTGAGCGCCTGCGTGCGCGCGGACGGCGAAGACGGCGAGCTGCACGTCCTGGCCGACGAAGGGCGGCGCGCCCTGCCCGACGCGATCCGCCTGATCAACGAGGCCGGGCTGAGCCTGCAAGCGGTCGAGGTGCGCGAGCCAACGCTGGAAGCCGTCTTCCTGCACCTGACCGGGCGCGGCCTGCGCGACTGAGGGGGCGGCCATGCACCACAAGATCATCGCCATCGCCTGGAAAGACATCACCACGACGTTCAAAGACCGCGACGCCGTTGCCTACCTGGTGGCGCTGCCCATCGTGCTCAGCGCCATCGTCGGCCTGGCCTTCGGGACGGGCGGTGACGTGAGCATTGATCCCGTGCCCGTCGCCGTCGTCAATCAGGATCAGGGCGTCACCCTGCCTGGCGGCGAGACGCTGAGTCTGGGCGAGACGCTGGAGCGGGCCTTCGTGCCTAGCGGCGATCCCGCCCAGGACGAGCCGTTTGCCGCCATCCACGACCTGACGGACGGCACGGCCTATGCCGACGCCGACCGCGCCCGCGAGGAGATTGCCGACGGCGACCTGGCCGCGCTGATCACCATCGGCGGCGCGGACTTCACCGCCAACGCCCTGAGCGGGGACGCCCCCGGCACCGTTGACATCCTGTACGACAGCGGGCGCAGCATCGGCCCCAGCGTGGTGCGCAGCATCGTCAGCGCTATCACCAACGGCATGAACAGCGTCATCCTGGCCCAGCGCCTCGGCCCGGCGGCCCTGGCGGAGATCGGCGCGACGGTGGGCGCGGACGAGGCGGCCATCGCCAGCGCCGCCGCCGAGCTGGGCGCCGCCGCCACGTCTATCGCCGCCGCCGCCCCGATCCGGCTGGAGCAGGTTGATTTGCAGGGCAAGACGCGCTCTTTCGACGCCCTGCAGTACTTCGCCCCCTCGATGGCTATCCTGTTCATGACGTTCGCCATGGGCGCGAGTGCGACGGCCATCCGCCTTGAGAGGGAGCGCTGGACGCTGCAGCGCATCCTGACCACGCCGACGCCGCGCTGGGCCTTCATGGGCGGCAAGCTGCTGGGCATGTACGGGACCGGCCTGGCCCAGATGATCCTGCTCATCGTCGCGACGACGCTCGTCGCCCGGCTGATGGGCCGCCAGAACAGCTTATGGGGCACGGACGGGCTGGCCATTGCGCTGCTGGTGCTGGCTGTCGTCTTCGCGGCGACGAGCCTGGGCCTGCTCATCGCCGCGCTATCCAGGACTGCCGAGCAGGCCAACACCTACAGCAGCATCGCCGCCCTGGTGCTGGGGATGCTCGGCGGCTCGTTCGTCCCCATCGAAAACCTGCCGGGCGTGCTGAGCTGGCTGCCCAAGCTCACCCTCAACTATTGGGGCATTCGCGGCTTCTACGACGTGGCGACCGGCGAAGCGGCGCTGGCGGGCGTCAGCACCCATCTGCTGGCGCTGGCGGTGATCGGCGTCGTGCTGTTCGTGGCCAGTTTGTGGCGCTTCAGCCGCCGCCAGGAACTATGAGGGAGATCACCATGCGCGCCATCCTGACGGTTGCCCGCTATGACCTGCTGCGCTCGCTCAAGCAGCGCGAGACGTTCCTCTTCGGCCTGCTCATGCCGGGGATCATGATGCTGCTGCTGGGCGTGGCGATGGGCGGCAGCGCCAACTCGGCGACGATCACCGTAGACGTGCTGGACGAAGACAACAGCGCGCTGTCGGGGGCGCTGATCGCTGCGCTGCGCGCCGAGCTGGAGGTGGACGACTCGTTCCGGCTGTGCGTCCTGGGCGCAGACGATGGAGACGGCTGTGCGGTCAGCGCCGCACCGGATCGCCTGGAGCAGGTGGCCGACAAGCGCCTGGAAGACACCGACAGCTTCGGGACAATCCGCATCCCGGCGGGCTTCGGCGACGCGCTGCGCGCCGGGGAGGAGGCGACCGTCACCTACAAGAGCAGCGCCGACCTGACCGCGCCGACGCTGGCCGAGCAGAAGATCGAGGCGGCGGTCAGCCGCCTGAGTGGGGCGGTGGCCATTGCCGACCTGACCGCCCACGCCGCCGAGAGCGCCTTCGGCCCGCTGGATCGTGCTGCCGCTTTCGAGACGGTGCGCGCCCGCGTGGACGCCGCCTGGGACGAGCGCCCGGTGCGTGTGCGCGCCGAGGGCACCACCAGCCAGGTATCGCGCTTCGGCTTCAACCAGAGCGGGCCGGGCATCGCCACCATGTTCGTGCTCATCTTCACCCTCAACGGGGCGGCGCTGCTGATCTATGAGCGCGAGACGGGCACGCTGCAACGCCTGTTCACGCTGCCCGTGCCGCGCTGGCAGACGCTCGCCGGCAAAATCCTGGGTCAGTACGTCTATGGGCTGAGCATCTTCGCCGTGCTGGTGCTGGCCGGGGCGCTGATGGGCGTGCAGTGGGGTGATAACGTGGCGGGCGTCGTCCTGGTCATGCTCACCTACACGCTGGCCGTGACCGCGCTGGGCGTGGCCCTGGCGACGGTGGCCCGCACCTCGGCACAGGCGGTCAACCTGAGTATGCTCTTCGGCATGACGCTCGCCCCGCTGGGCGGGGCGTGGTGGCCGCTGGAGATCGTGCCGCCCTTCATGAAGGCCGTCGGGCACCTGACGCCGGTCGCCTGGGGCATGGACGCCTTCCAGGAGATGATGTTCTACGGCGGGACGCTGGCCGACATCGCGCCGATGCTCGGCGTGCTGCTGGGCATGGCCGCGCTGTTCTTCGCCTTCGGGCTGCTGCGCTTCCGCTACGAGTAGAGGCGGTGAGGATAGCGCGCACGGCACATAGGGGCGCTGCTCTGCTGCGCCCATGTGTAGGGGCGGGTTTGCAAACCCGCCCCTACAAAAACGCCTCAAGCCGCCTGCATAACCGAACAGCAAGATGCCCCAGGTCATGACTAGAGCGCATCAATACGCCCCTACGAGCACGCTATCAGCCGCCCCCGCCACTATGCGGTAAACTGTTCCCACCAGACTTCGGAAGTCTCGCAGACTTCCGAAGTCTATGCCGGGGCGCTCGCAGCCGAGGGCGCAGCGGAGCAGCGCCCCTCCAGACCAATTCCTGTTCTCGGAGAATTAGCGCCTCTGGCTGCTGTGACTCACCTGCACCGCATCACAACCCTCGTCGCGCGGACGATCCGCGCGGCGCGCATCGCCTGGCGACGCGCCCGGCGCAGCCTGCGCGCGCTGTGGATCGGCGCGCTGCGCCTGGCGCTGACCATCGCCCTGATCGTCGTGCTCGGCGACGGAGCGGTGCGCGACACGTCGCTGAGCGCGCGCATCACCGCCCTGGCCCGCGATCACCTGTTCGACTACGCCGCCTGGGAGGTCGAAGCGCTGTGGGGCAAGCTGCGCGAGTCTGTGCTGGGCGTCGGCCCCTACCTGGAGGATGAGCAGGGCCGCGCCCTGGTGCTGGCCTATCTGGAGACGCTGGGCGCTGCGCAGGAGGTCGAAGCGCAGATCGAGCGGCTCTACGCCGACCCGGACGTGCCCGACCCGGACGCCGCCGCCGCGCCTCTGCGCGCCGAGCGCGACACCCTGCGCGAGCGGCTGCGCGCCGACCAGCCGCTCGTCGAGCGCCTGATCGAGGGGCAGGTGTCGGCGGTGCTGGCCGATGAGGGTTTCGGTCTGCTGGGGCAGGTGCTGCCGCCCGTCGCCATGCACTTCACCGAGACGCCCGTCGCGCTGATCGTCTCCCCCCGCGAGCGAATCGCCGTCGCCGCCAACCTCGACCTGGACGCGCTGCCGGTCGAAGAGCGGGAATCGCTCGAAGCGCGCATTGACGCGGCGCTGGGCGTGTCCTCGCTGATCGTGCCGCTGGGCGGGCTGAGCCTCTACCCGGCGATGATCGTCGAGCCGTCCGCGCGCGACACGGCGCGCACGCTGGCCCGCGCCTTCGAGGTGACCGCCCACGAGTGGGCGCACCATTACCTGGTCTTCTATCCGCTCGGCTGGGAGTACAACGCGCGCGCCGAGACGCGCATCATCAACGAGACGACGGCCACCTTTTTCGGGCGGGCCGTCGCGCAGCGGGTCATCGCCCGCTACTACCCGGAGCTGCCTGTCCCGCAGTACCCGTCCTTCCTGGCTGCGAGCGCTGTCACATCCCAGGAAGCCGCGCCGCAGGCCCCGCCCGGCGATCCCGACGCACCACCGCCCTTTGACTACGCCCGCGAGATGGGCGCCACGCGCGCCCGCGTGGACTTCCTGCTGTGGCAGGGCCTGGTCGAGGCGGCGGAAGCGTATATGGACGCGCAGCAGCGCAAGTTCGCCCGGCACGGCTACCCGATCCGCAAGCTGAACCAGGCGTATTTCGCCTTCTACGGCGGCTACCAGGGCGAGCCGGGCGCGGGCGGGACCGACCCCACCGGCCCGGCCATCGAGGGGATTCTGGCCCACAGCGCGACGCTGGAGGACTTCCTGCGCACGCTGCGCGGGATCACGGGGAGGGAGCAGTTGGTGGGGGTGGGGGGGTAGATAAACAAGACTTCGGAAGTCTTCAGAGACTTCCGAAGTCTGCGCGCGCGCTCATCCCCCGCGTTCTCGCGCCCCGCAGCGGGACGGGACCGCTCACCCGTCCCCAAGCGCCCCGCGAATCTGCGCGGCCAGGTCGCGCACGGCGTCCACACCCCCCGCGCCGGCGCGCACCAGCGCGCTGCCGACAATGAAGCCCTCGGCCAGGCCGCTCATGGCCCGCGCCTGCTCCGGCCCGCTGATGCCGAAGCCGACCACGCGCGGGCAGTCGGTCTGCGCGCGGATGCGCGCCAGGAAGTCGCCCAGGTCGGGCGGCAGTGTCGCGCGCGCGCCGGTCACGCCCGTCACCGAGACGACGTAGAGAAAGCCGCGCGCCCGCCCGGCCACCAGGCGGATGCGCGCGTCGGTGCTGGTGGGGGCCAGGAAGAAGATCAGGGCCAGCCCCTCGCGGGCGCAGCCGGGGGCGAACAGATCGGCTTCTTCCGGCGGCAGGTCGGGGATGATCAGCCCGTCGGCGCCGGTGGCGCGCGCGTCGCGGGCGAAGGCGTCCGGCCCATAGGCCAGCAGCGGGTTGAGGTAGCCCATCAGCAGCAGCGGCTGGGCAACGCCGCGCGCGCGCAGCTCGGCAACTGCTTCCAGGCAGCGCCGGACGGTGACGCCGTTGCCCAGCGCGACCTGCGTCGCCGCCTGGATGGTCGGGCCATCGGCCAGCGGGTCGCTGAAGGGCATCCCAATCTCGAAGCCGTCCACGCCGGCCCCGGCCATCGCCTGGATCGTGTCCAGCGACGCCTCAATCGTCGGATAGCCGATCGGGTAGTAGGGCAGGAAGGCGGCGCGGCCCTGGGCGCGGGTGCGGGCGAACAGGGCGTCCAGGGCGTCCAGACCGGTCTGCGTGCGCGTCGTTTCGCTCATGTGCCGCCCTCCAGCGCGTTGATCACGGTGTCCAGGTCTTTGTCGCCGCGCCCGGACAGGTTGACGAGCAGGATGGCGTCGCGGGGCATGGCCGGCGCGCGCCTGACCGCTTCGGCGATGGCGTGCGCGCTCTCCAGGGCGGGGATGATCCCCTCAAGCTGGCTGAGCAGTTGCAGCGCGGCCAGGGCCTCGTCGTCGGTGGCGACGGTGTAGAAGGCGCGCTCGATCTGGCGCAGGTAGGCGTGTTCCGGCCCCACCGAGGCGTAATCCAGCCCGGCGGAGATGCTGTGCGTCTCGGTGATCTGCCCGTCGGCGTCCTGCAGGACGAAGGAGCGCGTGCCGTGCAGCACGCCGGGCCGCCCGCGCGCCGGGTCGGCGAAGCGCGCGGCGTGCTCCCCGCTGGCAATGCCGCGCCCACCCGCTTCCACGCCGATCAGGGCTACCTGCGGGTCGTCGCGGAAGGCGTGGAAGAGGCCGATGGCGTTGCTGCCGCCGCCCACGCAGGCGATGCAGGCGTCCGGCAGCCGCCCGACCTGGGCGAGCATCTGGGCGCGCGCCTCCTCGCCGATGACGCGCTGGAACTCGCGCACGATCAGCGGATAGGGATGTGGGCCGAGCGCCGAGCCGAGCAGGTAGTGGGTGGTGCTGACGTGGGTCACCCAGTCGCGAATGGCCTCGTTGATGGCGTCCTTCAGGGTGCGGCTGCCGCTCTCAACGGGGATCACTTCCGCGCCGAGCAGCTTCATGCGGAAGACGTTGGGGCGCTGGCGGGCCATGTCCACCACGCCCATGTAGACGTGACACTCCATGCCCAGCAGGGCGCAGACGGTGGCCGTCGCCACGCCGTGCTGGCCCGCGCCCGTTTCGGCGACGATGCGCCGCTTGCCCATGCGCTCAGCGAGCAGGGCCTGCCCCAGGGCGTTGTTGATCTTGTGCGCGCCGGTGTGGGCCAGGTCTTCGCGCTTGAGGTAGATGCGCGCCCCGCCCAGGTGATCGCTGAGGCGGGCGGCGTAGCTGAGCGGCGTCGGGCGACCGGTGTAGGTCGCCTGCAGGTCGGCGAAGCGGCGCTGGAAGGCCGGGTCGTGACGGGCGCTCTCGAAGGCGGCGGTCAGCTCGTCCAGCGCCGGGACGAGCGTCTCCGGCACGAAGCGCCCGCCGAATTCGCCGAAGTAGCCGCGCACATCGGGCAGTGTGGAGGTCATCGCAGGGGGTTGTACGGTTATCATGAGCTTTCCATTCCTTGATCAACTGATTTCACCACAGCAATGAAGGCACGGACGAGCGCCACGTCCTTAATGCCGGGCGCGCGCTCCACCCCGCTGGCCACGTCCACGCCCCAGGGTTGCAGCGCGCGCACCCGCCCGGCCACGTTGGCGGGCGTCAGGCCGCCGGCGAGCATGACGCGCGGTGCGGCGCTCAACGCGGCGCGTGCCACGTCTTCGCCTGCTGTCTCACCCGTGCCGCCGTAAAGCTGCGGATGGTAGGCGTCCACCAGCAGGGCGGGCAGGCGTTCGTCGTGGGGCGCGTGAGCCGCGAACAGGCGGGCTGTGTCCAGCGCGGCGGCGTCGTCGCGGGGGCGCAGCGCCTTGAAAGCGCGCCCGTCCAGCGCGGCGAGCGTCTCTGCTGGCTCGTCGCCGCTGAGCTGCGCCGCATCCAGGCCAACTTCCTCGAAAGCGCGAATGATGGCAGCGGTCTCCGCATTAACGAAGACGCCGACCAGCAGCGGGCGGGCCGCCCCCAGGATGCTCCGCAGCCCGGCAGCGATCAGGCGCGCCCGCTCCAGCGGCAGGTAGCGCGGGCTGGGCGGGTAGAAGTTCAGGCCGAGCAGGTCAGCGCCGGCTTTCGCGCAGCGCAGGGCGTCGTCGAGCGTCGTCACGCCGCAAATCTTGACGCGGGTCATGGCTTCACCTCGCGCGGCTGGCCGCCCAGTTCGCGGACGCGCGCGGCCACGTCCGGCGCGGTGACCAGCGCCTCGCCGACCAGCACAGCGTGCGCGCCCGCCGCACCCATGCGCCGCACGTCCGTGCCGCTGAAGATGCCGCTCTCGGCGACCAGCGTCACGTCTGCCGGCAGCAGGCGAGCCAGGCGCTCAGTTGTCGCCAGGTCTACGGCGAAAGTGCGCAGGTCGCGGTTGTTGACGCCGATCAGCGGCGCGCCGAGGGCCAGGGCGCGCGCCAATTCAGCCTCGTCGTGCACCTCGACCAGGGCGGCCATGCCCAGCCCCGTGACCAGGGCGTGCAGATCGGCCAGGCATGCGTCGTCGAGCGCGGCGACGATGAGCAGCACGGCATCCGCGCCCGCCGCGCGCGCCTCATAAACCTGGTAAGGGTCGAGCACAAAATCCTTGCGCAGGACAGGGACGCTGACTGCCGCGCGCGCGGCGGTCAGGTGGGCCAGGTCGCCGCCGAAAAAGCGCGCATCGGTCAGCACGGAGAGGGCCGCCGCGCCGTGAGCGGCGTAGGTCGTCGCCAGAGCGAGCGGATCGAAGTCTGCCAGCAGCACGCCGCGTGAGGGCGACGCTCGCTTGATCTCGGCGATCAGCGTGACCGTCGCGCGGCGCACGGCGGCCCGCACGTCGCGCGGCGGGGGCGCTTCCTGCGCTGCCGCGCTCATCGCCGCCGCACTCGCGCGGGCCTTGCGCGCCGCGACTTCCTCGACCTTGTGCGCCAGGATTTTGTCCAGCACGGTCTGTGTGCGCACGAACTCACTGACCATGCGCCAGCTCCTGACTGAAGGCGATCAGCGCGTCGAGCTTGGCCAGCGCCGCGCCGCTGGCGATGGCGTCAGCGGCCAGGGCGATGCCCTCGGCGAAGTCATCCGCGCGCCCTGCTGCCACCAGCGCCGCGCCCGCGTTGAGCAGCACCACGTCGCGCTTGGCGGCGTTGACCTGGCCGCTGAGGATGCCGCGCAGGATACGTGCGTTCTCCGCCGCGTCCCCGCCGAGCAGCTCCCAGATGTGGGCGGGCGTCAGGTCATAGTCCAGCGGATTCAGCTCGAAGGTGCGCACCGCGCCAGCGGCGTAATGGCTGACGACGTTGGGACCGGTCGTAGTCAGCTCGTCAATGTTGCCGTAGCCGCAGACGACGATGGCCGAGATCGCTCCCAGCTCGCCGAGCACGTTGGCCAGGTACTCGGTCAGGTCGGGGGCGAAGACGCCCATCAGTTGGCGGCGCGCGCCTGCCGGGTTGGTCAGCGGGCCGAGGATATTGAAGATGGTGCGCACGTGCAGGTCGCGGCGCGGGCCGATGGCGTGCTTCATGGCCGGGTGCAGCTTCGGGGCAAACAAAAAGCCGATGCCGATCTCGTCCACGCAGCGCCCGACCTGCTGCGGCGTCAGGTCGAGGTTGACGCCCAGCTCGGCCAGCACGTCGGCGCTGCCGCAGCGACTGGTGCTGGCGCGGTTGCCGTGCTTGGCGATGCGCACGCCCGCGCCCGCCGCCACGAAGGCGACCGTCGTGCTGATGTTGAACGTGCCCGACCGATCGCCGCCGGTGCCGCAGGTATCGAGCAGGTCGCCGTCAAAGCGCGTGGGCACCCGGATGGCGTTGGCGCGCATGGCGCGGGCGCTGCCCAGAATCTCGGCCTCGGTCTCGCCCTTCATGCGCAGGCCCATCAGGTAGGCGCCGATCTGCGCTTCGGTGGCCTCCCCGCGCATGATCTGGCTCATGACCGCTTCGGCCTCCTCGGCGCGAAGCTGCCCGAAGCGGCTGATCACGTCAAGGGCGCGCTGGATGTCAATGACTGGGTTCATGGTGGCTCCTCGTGGTGGCTGGTGGCTGGTGGTTGGTGATCGGTTGTCAGTTGTCAGTGATCAGTTGTCGGTTACAAGTAATCTCGAAGGCTGGAAGCTGATCGCTGATCACCGATCATCCCCTCACAGGCGGTGCTCCAGGAAGTTCTGCACAATACGCGCGCCGTACTTCGTCAGGATACTTTCCGGGTGAAACTGCACGCCGACGACCGGGTGCTCCCTGTGGCGCAGGGCCATCACCTCGCCGGCCTCGGTGAAAGCGGTGACCAGCAGCGCGGCGGGCAGCGGCTCCTCGACGATCAGGCTGTGGTAGCGCGTCGCCTCGAACGGGCTGGGCACGCCGGTGAACAGCGCGGCGTTCTTGTGGTAGATGGGGCTGATTTTGCCGTGCATCAGGCGCGGGGCGGGCACGACGCGCCCGCCATACGCCTGGCCGATGCACTGCTGGCCCAGGCACACGCCCAGGATCGGCGTGGTCGGCCCCAGGGCGCGGATCACGTCGAGCGAGATGCCGCCGTCGTCGGGCGTGCCGGGGCCGGGCGAGATGACGATGTGCGATGGGCGCAGCGCGCGTATCTCGTCGAGCGCGATCTGGTCGTTGCGGGCCACGCGCAACTCAGCGCCCAGCTCGCCCATCAATTGCACCAGGTTATAGGTGAAGCTGTCGTAGTTATCAATGACCAGGATCATCGTCACCTGCTCCTATCCCAATCCGCGCTCGGCGTTCTGCACGGCCACGGCTACCGCCCGCGCCTTGTTGACCGTCTCCTCGTACTCGCGGGCCGGATCGCTGTCGGCGACGATGCCCGCGCCCGCCTGAAAAGTCACCTCGTCGCCGCGCATGAGCATGGTGCGGATGGTGATGCAGGTGTCCATTGAGCCGTCGAAGCTGAAGTAGCCCACCGCGCCGCCATACGGCCCGCGCCGTGTGCCCTCAAGCTCCTCAATGATCTCCATGGCCCGCACCTTCGGCGCACCGCTGAGCGTCCCGGCGGGGAAGGTGGCCCGCAGCAGGTCGAAGGCGCCCAGCCCGGCGCGCAGCCGCCCCTGTACCTGGCTGACGATGTGCATCACGTGCGAGTAGCGCTCGACGATCATCATGTGCGGCACGTGCACCGTGCCGTATTCGCAGACGCGGCCCAGGTCGTTGCGGCCCAGGTCCACCAGCATGACGTGCTCAGCGCGCTCTTTTTCGTCGGCCAGCAGCTCACTGGCCAGCGCGCTGTCCTCGGCTTCGTCGCGCCCGCGCGGGCGCGTCCCGGCGATGGGCCGCACGGTGGCGATCCCCTCCTCCAGGCGCACCATCATCTCCGGCGAGGCGCCGATCAGCGCCAGGTCGTCGCTGAAGCGCAGAAAGAACATGTAGGGCGAGGGGTTGAGCGCGCGCAGCGCCCGGTAGATGGTGAACGGCGGCGCGCACGTCCGGCGGCTGAAACGCTGCGAGAGCACGATCTGGAAGGCGTCGCCGGCGGCGATGTACTCTTTGGCCGCGCGGACGTTGGCCTCGAACTGGGCGCGGCTGACGTTGGAGCGCAGGTTGTCCTCGCTCGCGGCGGGACACTCGTCAAGGTAGGGCAGCGGGGCAGCCAGCGCGTCCAGAATCTGGTCAATACGCCGCACAGCATCATCGTAGGCCGCGTCTGGATCGCCGGTGTTGTGCGCGTTGGCCAGGACGATGAGCTGGTGTTTGGCGTGGTCGAAGATGACCAGCGTATCGGCCAGCAGAAAGGCGACATCCGGCACGTTCAGGTCGTCGCTGGCGGTGGCCGGCAGCCGCTCGAAATGGCGCACGACATCGTAGCTGAGATAGCCGACCGCCCCGCCGACGAAGCGCGGCAGCCCTTCCAGCCGCACCGGGCGGACGCGCTCGAACTCAGCGGCGATGACGTGCAGTGGGTCTTCGCCGGGGGCCAGGTCGCGCACCGTCGTCTGGCCGTGCCGGGCGATCGTCACCCGCTGGCCCTGCACGGTGATCATGCCCTTGGGATTCACGCCCAGGAACGAGTAGCGCCCGACCTGCTCGCCACCTTCGACGCTCTCCAGCAGGAACGACGACGTGCCCAGCGCGGCCAGCTTGAGGTAGACCGAGACGGGTGTCTCCAGGTCGGCCAGCAGTGTACGGTAGACGGGCAGCAGATCGCCGCGCTCGAACAGGCGATGAGCCGCCGCCCGATCCGGGATGATCGGCGCGCGCGTGCGCAGGTGTTCCGGTGACAGTGCCATCAGTGCGCCTCCCGCAGGATTGCCAGAAACGAAAAGAATCTCCCCCTTCGCTCAAGGACGAGAAGAGGAGATTCCCGCGGTGCCACCCTGATTAAGCGACTGTCTCCAGCAACAAAAACATCTCCGGTGAATGCGCGGAGATGCAGGAGAAGCCAGCTTCACTCGTTGAGGTACGGACGCAGCCCGCCTGCTCTGGGCCGCCTCGATACCCGTCACCCTGTTAACGGTGGTGTCTCCGGTGCGGGCTAGTGGCGCGCGAGCGCGTTCGACCGCACAGCTCCCTGGCCCATTCCACACCGGCGCTTGTACCGCCTTCACAGCCCCCGGCGGCTCTCTGAACACCGCTACGGTGTGTACTATTCCAGATCAACGCTTTTGCGTGTATGCGACTGTGCTTCAAAAGGTAGCAGGGTTTGGCAGGGTTGTCAAGGACTTTGGGCAAAGCGACCAAAGGGGGCGCGTGCGATTGACCTCACCCGCTGGCCCCCTCTCCACACGCGGCTATACATGACCCACATCTTTGGCTGTGCCCGTCCCCCCCCCATCCCCGGCCCTTCCCCCACGAGGGGGGAAGGGAGAAAAGCGGCAGGCCTGCTCCCCCCTCCCTCCGCGCAGCGCGGGGGAAGGGGCCAGGGGGAGGGGCGTTCCGCCTGTGCCGCGCGCCGAGTGGGGGGAGGTCAACCGGCCGGCGCGCGGTTGTGGTATACTCCCGCGCGACACACAGACACGCGATCACCCAAAGGGAATGAGCCACCCGATGCTGACCGATCTGACGCTGAGCGAGGCGCAGGCTGCCCTGCGCGCGGGAACGATCACCGCCGTCGCGCTGACCCAGGCGCACCTGGAGCGCATCCGCGCGCTGGAGCCAGACCTGCACGCTTACCTGACCGTGACCGAAGACCTGGCCCTGCAGGCCGCCGAAGAAGCCGACCGCCGCCGCGCCAACGGCGACGACTCCCCGCTGCTGGGCATCCCCCTGGCGATCAAGGACGTGCTGATGACGCGCGGCGTGCCGACCACCGCCGGCTCGCGCATCCTGGAGGGCTTCCTCCCGCCCTACACGGCGACCGCCGTGCAACGCCTGCTCGACGCCGGGGCGGTCATGCTCGGCAAGACGAACACCGACGAGTTCGCGATGGGGTCGTCCACCGAAAACTCCGGCTACGGCCCCACGCGCAATCCCTGGGACGTAGCGTGCGTGCCCGGCGGCAGCAGCGGGGGCAGCGCCGCCGCCGTCGCTGCACGCCTGGCCCTCGGCGCGCTGGGCACGGATACTGGCGGCAGCGTGCGTCAGCCGGCGTCGTTCTGCGGGGTGTGTGCGCTCAAGCCGTCCTATGGCCGCGTGTCGCGCTATGGGGTGATCGCCTTCGCCTCGTCGCTGGACCAGGTGGGCGTGTTCGGGCGCTCAGCCGCCGACCTCGCCGCGCTGCTGGGCGTCATCGCCGGGCACGACCCGCGCGACGGCACCAGCATGACCCTGCCCGTCCCGGACTACGCCGCCGCCCTGACCGGCGACATTCGCGGGCTGCGCGTGGGCGTACCGCGCGAATATTTCGTTGAGGGAGTGCAGCCGGCAGTCGAGAAGACGGTGCGCGCGGCGATTGACCAGCTCGCCGCGCTCGGCGCAGAGGTGCGCCCGATCAGCCTGCCGCACACCGAATACGCGCTGCCGATCTACTACCTGATCGCGCCGTCGGAGGCGTCGGCGAACCTGGCCCGCTTCGATGGAGTGCGCTACGGCCTGCGCGACGCGCAGGGGGCGCTGTGGCCCACCTACAAAGCCACGCGCGGCAAAGGCTTCGGCCCGGAGGTCAAGCGACGGATTATGCTGGGCACTTACGCGCTCTCCGCCGGCTACTACGACGCCTACTACCTGAAAGCGCAGAAGGTCCGCACGCTGATCCGGCAGGACTTCGACCGGGCCTTCGCCGAGGTGGACCTGATCGCCGCGCCCACCACCCCGGCGACCGCCTTCCGCATCGGCGAAAAGGCCGACGATCCGCTGGCGATGTACCTGTCGGACACGCTCACGCTGTCGGCGAGTCTGGCGGGGATCGTGGGGGCGAGCGTGCCCTGCGGCTTCGATGAGAATGGCCTGCCCATCGGCCTGCAGATCATCGGCCCGGCGTTCGACGAGCCGACCGTGCTGCGCGCCGCCGACGCCTACCAGCGCGTCACAAGCTGGCACTCGCGCCGCCCGCCGCTGTGAGCGAGGGGCAGAGAGCAGACTTCCGAAGTCTGATGAACGCCTGCCCCTGAGTCCCCCCTCCAGCCGAGCCAGAGCGTGTTATGCGCTTTTCCACCCTATTCCCCACAAGGAGGGAGGGGCTTAAAAGGGTGTATGTAGTGGACCCATAAAGCTGGACACAATTATCGCATGGTTAAGGGGGATGTGTTGGCCGGATCAAAGAGCCACGCGGCTTCGAATTCGGACGGTGTGAGATAACCGAGTGCCGAGTGAATGCGT
>Ga0226835_1000174_pt1 | contig 111460 bp, 88 predicted proteins | sample LAC_MetaG_1_FD_163627 | JGI IMG/M metagenome (GOLD analysis project Ga0226835, IMG submission 163627) | Anaerobic ammonium oxidizing microbial communities from anammox membrane bioreactor (MBR) in UC Berkley, California, United States -... | ecosystem: Engineered > Bioreactor > Anaerobic >... | reverse complement strand
CCGCGGCGTAGAGGTACACCCACTCGTACCTCGTCTGCTTGACCGCCGTCGGCCGCGAGCCGCGTCGCGCCCAGACCCGCGTCAGCGTCCCCTGCTGCCCGAAGCGGGCCTCGTCCATGAAGAAGACGCGGATCCGCCTGCCGTGCCGACGCCCCAGACGCCGCAGCGTGCGGACAAAAAGGGGGCGACCTCTTCCCTGAACTTCCGCTGCGCCTCGGGGTCGTGGTTCTCGTGACGCGGCCGCGGCGCCAGGCAGCGGTACCCCAGGCGTTCGAGCAGGTCGTAGACGCCGTCGAGCGTGTACTTCACGCCGAACTCACGCTCCAGGATGCGGACGACGTCCCTGCCGCGCAGCGTGCAGACGCCGTCCTCCGGACGCGGCCCGGCGTCCAGACGCGCCCGCAGTTCCGCCTCGCGTTCACGCGGCAGCTTGGGCGTGCGGCCGGGGCGTCTGGGCGGGTGGATGCGTTCGATCCCGCCGTCGCGGTAGCGGTAGACCCAGTCCTGCACCGAGCGGCGAGAGCGACCGATCCTCGCGGCGATCTCCTCCGCCTCCGCGCCGTCCAGCGCCAGCAGCACCGCCCGCAGCCGGTCACGCCGCAACGCGTCCCGCTCACGCCGGATCGCCCCCGCCAACCGTCGCCGATCACCAACCTGCCGTTCCTTCACGTGCATCGTCAGCCTCCTGCTGACGAACATCATCCCACACCAACAGCCATCGCGCAACCGTACACGCGCCAAACACGCGCGCGAATATCAAACCCGATGCGTATCATCCCCCGCCACGCCGCACCGAACCCTCGCAGGAGGCACGATGAAGGCCCTGATCGCGGACAAGTTCGACGCCGAGGGAATCGAGGTGTTGCGGTCCTTCGGCGTCGAGGTCATCTCCGACCCCGCCCTCGGGCCGGACACCCTTCCCCACGCCCTCGCCACGATCGCGCCAGAAGTCCTCATCGTCCGCTCCACCAAGGTCCCCGCCCCCGCGCTCAACGCGGCCACCGCCCTCCGCCTCATCGTCCGCGCCGGCGCGGGCGTGGACAACATCGACGTCCCCGCCGCCTCCGCCCGTCGCATCGCCGTCTGCAACTGCCCGGGCATGAACGCCGCCGCCGTCGCCGAACTCGCCATCGGACTCCTCATCGCCTGCGACCGGCGCATCCCCGATCAGGTCAACGAACTCCGCGCCGGCCGGTGGAACAAGAAGGAGTTCGGCAAGTCCCGCGGCCTGCGCGGGCGCACGCTCGCCGTCGTCGGCGTCGGCGCGATCGGCGGGCACGTCGTCCGCATCGCCCACGCCATCGGCATGCGCGTCGTCGCGTGGTCGCGCAGCATGACGCCCGATCGCGCCGCCGAACTCGGCGTCGAGTCCGGCGGCTCCACGAAGGCCGACCTGCTCCGCACCGTCGCCGCCGCCGACGCCGTGAGCGTCCACGTCGCCCTCACGAACGAGACGCGCGGCCTGTGCGACGCCGCCTTCTTCAACGCCATGAAGCCCGGGGCCATCTTCGTCAACACCTCCCGCGGGGCGGTCGTGGACGAGAGCGCGCTCGCCGACGCCGTGCGCGCCAAGGCCATCAAGGCGGGCCTCGACGTCTACGCCGCCCAGCCCGGCACGCCCGAGGGCGAGTTCAACCCGCCCGTGGCCGCCCTGTCCGGGGTCTACGGCACGCACCACTGCGGCGCATCCACCGACCAGGCCCAGCAGGCCGTCGCCGAGGAGACCGTGCGTATCGTCAGGGTGTTCAAGGAGACCGGCCGGTTCGAGAACTGCGTGAACGCGGGAGAGATCCGGTAGGTCGGGGGGCACTACCCTCGCGGGAGAGGGTGTAGAGAAGGTAGGTTGGGAAGGTGCGAGGGTAGTGGCACGGGGAGAGGAGTACGTGAGGTGACGACCATGCCAGCGACAGCGACCGATCGTGTCTTCAACTTCAGCGCGGGTCCGGGCGTGCTGCCCGAGGAGGTGCTCCGCCAGGTGCAGCAGGATGTCTGGAACATCGCCGGCACCGGCATGGGCATCATGGAGCACTCGCACCGCGACAAGCTCTTCGACCGCGTCCTCGCCGAGGCCATCGCCGACTGCCGCAAGGTCGGCGCCATCGGCGACGACTACGAGGTCCTCTTCCTCACCGGCGGCGCGACCACCCAGAACTTCATGGTCCCCATGAACCTGCTCCCGCAGGACGGCACGGCCGACTACCTCGTCACCGGCTACTGGGCCGAGAAGAGCGCGGAGGAGGCCGCCCTCTACGGCAAGGTCAACCTCGCCTTCGACGGCCGCCCCTCGAAGCACACCTTTGTCCCCAAGCAGGACGAGATCAGGTTCACGCCCAACGCCGCCTACGTCCACTACACCAGCAACAACACGATCGTGGGCACCGAGTACCACCACGTCCCGCAGCCCCCCGGCGGTGTCCCCCTCGTCTGCGACGCCTCCAGCGACATCTTCAGCCGCCCGTGGGACGTCACGAAGTTCGGCCTGGTCTACGCCGGCGCGCAGAAGAACGTCGGCCCCGCGGGCACGACGCTCGTCATCATCCGCAAGGACCTGCTGGAGCGCAACCCGCGCCCCCTCCCCAGCCTCATGCAGTACCGCGTCTTCGCCAAGAACGAGAGCCGCCCCAACACCCCCCCCGTCTTCCCGATCTACGTCGTCGGCCTCGTCTTCAAGTGGATCCTCAAGCAGGGCGGCCTCGCCCCCATCGGCGAGCGCAACGCCGCCAAGGCCGGGATCATCTACGACGTGCTCGACGCCTCGGGGTTCTACCGCGGCCACGCCCGACCCGACAGCCGCTCGCTCATGAACATCACCTTCCGCTGCCCCACCGAGGAGCAGGACGCCCTCTTCATGGCCGAGGCGAAGAAGGAGGGCATGGTCAACCTCAAGGGCCACCGCTCCACCGGCGGCATGCGCGCCAGCGTCTACAACGCCTTCCCCGTCGAGGGGTGCGAGACCATCGCGCAGTTCATGCGCGAGTTCGAGCGTCGCCACGGGTAAGCGGGGCCGCCAGCCCGGCCCCCGCCCCTCGCGGCACGGCGTCGGGACGTTCGCGTCGGGGCCGTACGCGTGCGAAATTGTCCCGTGCGCGCTTGTGCGCGCTCCGTACGCAAGCGGAATTGTTCCGTGCGCGCTCGCGCGCGCTCCGTACGCAAACGAAACTGTTCCGTGCGCGCTCGCGTGCGCTCCGCCCCGGGGTGCCAACCGGCCGTCGCCGGGGGCCGTCGGTTCGGCATCCGGCAGGGTCATCGACCCTCCGGCGTCGTCCCGGCGGTCTCCGTCGCAAGCCGCTGGACGCACGCCGCGGCCACCTCCTCGACCGTGATGCGCTCCATCATCGCGCGCCCGAGAGCCTCGTCCTTGTGGTCCGGCCGACCCCCGTTCTCCCCCGCCCGCAGGCGCTGGATCACGTCCCCCCCGCGCCGCCAGGGGCCGACCCGATCCACCCGCGTCGGGCCGTACAGCCCCACCAGCGGCCGGTCGAACCCGACGGCCATGTGCAGCGCGGCCGAGTCGTTCGCCACCACCAGCGCGGCCCGGCCCACCACCGCCATCAGCCGGCCCACGCTCGTCGCCCCGATCAGGTCAACCACGCGCGCATCGCGCGAGGCCAGGTCCATCAGCGGCCCGCACTGATCCCGCTCCGACGCCGACCCGACCACGATCACGCGCTCCGCGTGCCCATCCAGCAACGCTCCCGCCAGACGCGCGAACCGCTCCGCCGGCCACCGCTTCCCCGCCCACCGGCTCGTCGGCGCGATCACCACGAACCGCCCCGAGAACCGCCCGTCGGACTCGACCGCCGCCACGTCCTCGGGGGGCGCGTACAGCCGCATGTCCTCGACCGGCTCCGCCCCCGCCGCGCGGGCCAGCGCGAGCATCCGCTCGACCGCGTGCGCATCGGCCGGAACGCGGTGGCGTTCGTTGCAGAAGAACCACCCGCCCTCGCGCGCGTCGGCGTATCCGACCCGCCGCGCCGCCCCGCTCGCCCACGCGAAGAACCCCGACCGGAACAGCCCCTGCGCGTCGATCGCCAAGTCGTACTCCGCCTCGCGCAGCCCCCGCACGAACTCGCGCAGCCCCCCGGCTCGGCCGGCGCGAAGGTCCGCCCCCATGCCCCGCCGCGCGAACGGCACCACGCCCGTCAACGCGGGGTGCGCCCGAACCGCGTCTGCGAACGTGTCCTGCACCAGCCAGTCGATCCGCGCCTCCGGCCACGCCCGCCGCAGGCTCGCCAGCACGGGCACCGTGCGGCACACGTCCCCCAGCGCGCTGGGTCGGATCAGCAGGATGCGGCTCGGGGCTTCCACGCGGTCCGGATCATACGAACCACGCCCCCGGCCCCCGAAACCCCGGTCTCCTGAGGCCCAACAATGCCATGGGGAGGTACGCGCCCGCGTTGCCGCCCACAACAAAGGGGTCAGCCATGCTCAGAACTCGGGTTCTCGTGCCGTTCGTCGCGGCGGTCGTTTCGGTCGGCGTCGGTGCGAGCGCGCAGCCCGTGCCGGTCCTCGTCGTCCGCACGCACGGCGCGGCCGCGCTCTCCGCCGAAGGCCCGGACGCCGCGCTCCGGTCCGCCCTCGCCATGCTCCCGGCCCGCCTCGCGGAACTCCCCGGCGAGGCGCCCGACATGCCGCCCGAGGCCGCCGCCATGATCCGAACCGCGATGGCCGCCATCGCCCGCCCGGCCACACTCAGCCTCTGCTACGACCCGATGAACGTCGCCGGCGGCATGTTCGGCTACGGCTTCGTCCTCTCCTTCGAGTGCGAAAACGACGCCGACGCCGAACTCCTCCACGCCATGCTCCAGGACGGCATCCGCCAAAGCCCCGCCCTTCTCGGCCCGCCCGAGGCGAGCGAGGCCTTCGACGGCATGATGGAAGCCTGGACCGCGATCGCGCAGGTTCGCTACGGCCCGCGCCGCGTCGGCGGCGCACTGCGCTACGAGATGCACGTCGGCTCGGTGGCCGACCCCGCCGCGGGCCTCGACGCGCTGCCCGTGGCGCTCGACGCTCCGGGCTTCACGCCGACCATCTCCGCGGTCGTGAACCTCGCGGGCCTGACGCCGGCCGCGACCATCGCTCGTTCACTGCCCGGCGCGCAGGCGCCGCAACTCGCGCAGGCGACGGCGCAGATGCAGGCCGCCGGCCTCATCGGCGAGCATGCCATGCGCATCACCATGCAGGACGGCATCGCCAAGGACGCCGCCCACACCCGCACCGTCATCCACGGCGCGGGCCGCTACCGCGAAACCCTCGGCATGTCCGCCACGGGCCTCAGCGCGGACGACCTCCGCATCGTCCCCGCCGACGCGCACTTCGCCTCGCTCGGCACGATGGACATGGGCTTCCCGGACCGCCTGCTCGCGCAGTTGCGCGCCAACGGCCTGCCCGTCGATCAGGTCCTCGCCGAGATCAGACGCGAAACCGGCATCGACCCGATCGAGGACATCCTGCGCACCCTCGGCGGCTCGGTCGCCGTCTACACCTCCGACTCGACAGGTGCAGGTTCGCTCCTCTCGGGCGTCGTCGCGTTCAGCGTGCGTGACGCCGAACGACTGGCCGCCACGCGGACGAAGGTCGCCAACCTCGCCAACGGCGCGATCGCGCAGCAGAACGACCGCGCCGCCATGTACCTCCGCATCGAGCCGTGGAGCCACGCCGGCGGGGAGTTCTACACCTTCCGAGCCCGCGGCCTGCCGGTGCCCGTCGAACTCACCTGCGCGCTCACCGACAAATGGCTCATCCTCGCCCCATCCGCGCAGGCCGCGGTCGCCGCGGTGCGGCAGGCGACCGGCCGAGGCGACGAGGGGCTTGCCGCCAACCGCGCCTTCGCCTCGCGCTTCGCCGCCGTCAACGCGCCCGTCACCGCGGCGACGTTCATCAACACGGAGCGGACGCTGCGGGCCGGTTACCCGGCGCTCGTGCTCGCCGGCTCCGCGATCGGCAACGCGGTCCGCTCGCCCCACGGCGACGGCCGCGACCCCGGGCTGGTGGTGCCGCTCTACAACGACCTGCTCCGCAACGCGCAGCCCGTCGTCCAACTCTCGTGGTGGGAGGGCGACGACAAGGTCACCCACACCACCGGCGACCGCTCGCTCCTCATCCGCGCCGGAGGCGTCATCGGCGCGGGCGCGCCGCTCATGCCCGTGGTCGCCATCGCCGTCGTGGCCGGCGCGGCCGAAGAGGGCCGCCTGGGCATGTTCGACAGCGACTGGCTCCAACGCCCCCGGACCGCGCTCGCGGCACGGGCCATGCTCGGCGATCCCGCCGCCCGGGCCGTGATGCTCCTCGGCGCGAGCGGGGACTACGCTTGGTGGCCGGAGCACGCGGGGTGCGATGCGCTTCCGCTCCCGGCGACGGACGCGAAGCCCTGATGCACGCGAACCGCACCGCACACATCTCGTCACACGCCGGCCGGCTGATCCGGTCGGCGTTGTGCGTTCTGGCGGTGTTGTGCGCCGTGGTGCGCGTCGCCCCCGCCGAGCCGCCCCCGGGCGCATTGGCGTGGATCGTCGTGGAGCCGCGGGAGAGCGGCCCGGAGATGCGCCGCGCGGCCTCGCCCGGTGAAGCCTGGCTCGGCGCGCTCGTGAACGTGATGCTCCCCGCACGCACGCCCGCGTCCGACGCCGTCGTCCGCGTCGTCGGGCACGCGCTCGTGCACGGCAACCGCGTCGAGGTCGTCCTTCTCGATTTCGCCGCCCGACCGGGGGCGAAGGACGGCGCCGCCAACGTGGATCGTTTCTCCCTTGTCGTCCGTGTGGAGGGAGGAGAGGCCGCATCGCTCCGCGCCGCGGTGCAACGGTCATTCCCCGACGCGCCGGCCGATGCCACTGCGTTCGCCGCTGACGGCCTGCCCGCGTGGCAGACCGTCGTCATCAGCGATCAACCCGACGCGTTCCTGCTCGGCGTCGGCCCGGACGCGCTCGCATCGTGGAGTCGAGCCGCCCGCGCGACGGCCGAGCCGGCATGGGCCGTCCACCTCGCCGCGCTCGATTCGCACCAGTCCGGCGCGGCTCCCGTCGCCGAACTCTTCATCGACGCCAACGCCCTTCGCCGCGTCTTCCCCGAGAGTTTCGCCTCGGGCCGACTCGGCCGCGTCGCGCACGCCTGGAACGCCGCCAATGCCCGCTCGCTGCTCGTCCGTGCGGCCGCGCAGCCGCGCCCCGACGGTCCGCCCGCGATGCTCATCGCCGCGGCCTTCGAGGCACGCTCGAAGCCCCCGGGCTCGGTCTCCGTCGAGCCGATCGTCGGGGCCTCGTGGCCCGGCGGGGCGGCCGCGTTCGCGGGCGACGGCGTGCCATGGGCATCGGCCATCCCCGCGACCTGGTCGCGCGCTCACGCCTGGGCCGCGCGCACCTGGGAGGCCTCCCGCGACGGCTGGGGCGTGATCGAGTTCGACGCCCGCCGCGCCCGTTGGGAACGACAGCACATGCCACGCCTGCAACGCCTCTTCGCCGCAACCGGCCCGTGGGCGGTGATCGCCGGCGACCGGCTCGTTGTTCCCCTCGCGCCCGACGCTGACCCGCAGCGCGTTGCTGCCGATCTTGCCGCGATCCTCGCCACGTTCGGCGACCGCGCGACCACCGACAGCCTTGAAGGCTCCATCCGCATCGGCGGAACCTCGGGCGCAACCGTTCGCTGGACCATCCGCGACGACGGCACTCCCTCGCTCACCTTCCAACTCACCCACTGACCGCCCCGTGCCACCACCGTCGAACTACTCTTCCTCTGGTTTCTTCCGCTTCTCTATCGACGGTGGTGCCGCAGGTCCCGTGCCGGCACCGTCGAACTGTTCCCCTCCCCTTTACTTTCGGGACTTCCGGGATTTGTGGGCACGGGACCCGGTGGCGATCCTGAGCGCGGGCTGAAGCCCGCGGCTCGGAGTTCGGGGCGGAGACTATCGGAGTTCGGGGCGGAGCCGGACTTCGGGGCGGGGCCTTTCAGGCCCCGTCATTGCTCGGCCTCACACCGCCAGCGCCCGCATGACCTCGGCGATCGTCGTCACGCCCGCACGGGCCTTGTCGTACCCGTCCTGCTTGAGCGTGAACAGGTCCCCGTCCTCGAACGCCTTGGCGGCGATCTGCGGCGCGTTGATGCGTTGCATCACCATCTCGCGGATGGCGGGGTTCATCCGCAGCAGTTCGTACACGCCTACTCGACCGCGGTAGCCGGTTCCGCGGCAGGCGCGGCAGCCCTCGCCCCGAACGAGCCGCTCCCCTTGGCCCAACTCGAAGTCCGCGGGCAGGTCGCCGCGCTCGGGCCGATACTCGACCCGGCACTCCTCGCACACGCGACGCACCAGCCGCTGCGCCATGATCCCCTCGACCGACGACGAGACCAGGAACGGCTCGACGCCCATGTCCAGGAGGCGTGTGGTCGCGCCCGCGGCGTCGTTGGTGTGCAGTGTCGAGAAGACGAGGTGCCCGGTCAGCGAGGCCTGCACCGCGACCTCGGCCGTCTCGCGGTCGCGGATCTCGCCGATCATCACCACGTCGGGGTCGTGCCGCAGCACCGCCCGCAGCCCCGCGGCGAAGGTCATGCCGATCTTCGAATGGACCTGAATCTGGTTCACCCCCCCGACGTGGTACTCGACCGGATCCTCGACCGTGATGACCTTGATCTCGTCGCTCACGATCCGGTTGAGCGAGGCGTACAGCGTGGTGGACTTGCCGGAGCCGGTCGGGCCGGTGACGAGCAGAATGCCGTGGGGGCGCGCGATCAGCCGGTCCCACGGGTCGAGCACGGCCCGCGGCATGCCGAGGTCGTCGAGGCTCATCAGCACCGCGGACTTGTTCAACACGCGGAGCACGACGCCCTCCCCGAACAGCATCGGGATCACGCTCACGCGCAGGTCGTACTCCTGCACGGGACCGTTCTCGGGACGGTGGCGGAAGGTGATGCGCCCGTCCTGCGGGGTCCGCTTCTCGGCGATGTTCAGGTTCGACATGATCTTGAGGCGGCTGATGATCGCAGGACCGAACCGGTGGATCGTCGGCGGCACGTTGGCGCGCTGGAGCACGCCGTCGATCCGGTACCGCACCAGCAACTTGCCCTCGTACGGCTCGACGTGGACGTCGGTCGCCCGCTCCGTCACCGCCTCGACGAGGATGTCGTTCACCAGTTTGATGACCGAGGCTTCCTGGGCCTGCTCAAGCTCCTCCGAGGTTCCGGGAGCAAGCTCTGCGGGCCGCGCGGCCAGACCTGCGGACATCTCGTCCAGGGTGTCGCCGCCGACGCCGTAGTTGGCGCGGATGAACTTCCGAAGATCCTCCTCGTCGGCCAGCACCAGGTCGATCTGGCACCCGGTCAGCAGCCGCAACTCGTCCAGCACGGCCAACTCGAAGGGGTCGCTCGTGGCGACCGTCAGCGTCCCGTTCTCCCGGGCGATCGGGACGCACGACTGCCGGTAGACCAGTTTGGCGGGGAGGCTTTCGAGGACCTTCGCCTCGACGACCACCGTGCCCAGGTCCACCACCGGCAGATGGAACTGGTCCCCGATCGCTTGCAGGACCTGCTCGCGCGTGACCAAGCCCAGCCGGACCAGCACCCGGTCCAGCCGCTCGCCGGTGTCGCGGTGCTCGGCCAAGGCCTGCTCCAACTGAGCCCGGCTGATCAGCCCGCGTTCAAGAAGGACGGTTCCGATGCCCATGTGGTCTCGATTCTACAGGTCACATCGTCCCGGGAAGCGGCATATCTGGTAACAGGGATCACCGTTTCGGCCGATGCCCCCCGCAGGCCCGAAAAAACCGCTCTCGGCAGGGCTTGCACGCGATTTGCACGCGAATCACGCCGGGTAGGTCGCGCTCGTCCGGTCGCTCTCCCAGACGGTCACCGACCGCAGCCTCGCCGTCGGCTCGGCTTCCCGCAGCGCCGCCTCCAGCAGGCCGTGGAACACCCGGGCGATGTTCTCCACCGACGGGATCACCCCGGTCCGTTCGTTGAACTCCGGCGTGTCGAGGTTCAGGTGCTTGTGATCGAACCGGTCCACGATCGCCGCCATCACCAGCCGTTCCAGACCCGGCAGGTCCGGAACTGCGTTCGCACCGTCGCGTGTCGGCATGGCCACGCACGGCTCGACGATGTAGTTGTGCCCGTGCCCGTGCGGGCTGTTGCACTTGCCGAAGCACGCACGGTTCTGCTCGTCGCTCCATCCGGGCACATGCAGCCGGTGCGACGCCGCGAGTTCGAACCTCTGCCGGACCAGCACCGTGTGTACGTCGTCCGCGTGCATCTCGACGCAATGGTAGGGGGTGAGCCGCCAGCGGACGCGAGACACCGGCATCGGGAGCGCGCCGCGCACCGCGGCCACGATCGAAGGCAGGAGCGAGCCGGGGTCCGTCTCCGGTTGCTCCCGGCACGCCCGCGCGATGATCGGCACCGCCGCGCGCCGCACCGCCGCGTCGAAGTCCTTCACGTTCAGGAGGTATCCGCTCTCGGCGTCCGGCTCGCCCACGCACGCGACGTCCAGTTCGTAGTGACGCCCCAGCCCGCGCATCGACGGCGAGCCGGCGTACCGGTTCAGCCCAGGCGCGTCGCCGCCCCCGGGATTCACGGAGAACCGGACCGTGCGGCAGAGTTCGACCACGGACGACTCTAGCGGGAGACCTCCGCCTCGTGCTACCATCCACGCATGAGCACCACACCGCGTCGTCGGTCGGTCGGGGCCGCCTGCCTCGTCGCGGCCGCGTTCCTGGGGGCGAACGCCATGGCACAGGTCGAACCCGCGCCGAAGCCCGCGACGCAGCCCGAGTCGCTCACGGCCAAGCACCCGGCGTACGTCCTCGGCTTCACCATGCCGGACATCGACGGCAAGGAGCGCCGGCTCGCCGAGCACGCGGGCAAGGTCGTGCTGATGGTGAACGTCGCCAGCAAGTGCGGGCTGACGCCGCAGTACGAGCAGTTGCAGGGGCTGTACGAGAAGTTCGAGAAGGAGGGGCTGGTGGTGCTGGCCTTCCCGGCCAACAACTTCGGCGAGCAGGAGCCGGGCACGAACAACGAGATCAAGGCGTTCTGCACCTCGCGCTACGGCGTGACATTCCCCGTGTTCGCCAAGATCAGCGTCAAGGGCGAGGATCAGCACGACCTCTACAAGCGCCTGGCCGGGCAGCCCGGGCCGATCGGCGGCGAGATCAAGTGGAACTTCACGAAGTTCCTGGTGGACCGTTCGGGCCGGGTGGTGGCCAGGTTCGAGCCGCGGACGCGCCCGGACGACCCGGAGGTCATCGAGAAGATCGTGGAGCTGCTCCGCGCCCCCACACCGACCCCCACGACCCCCACAACCCCCACAACCCCCACACCTGCGCCGTCCGGCTCCTGACCGCCGATCCGTGGGGACCGCGCGATGCCGACCTTCGAGTACACGGCCCTGAGCAGCGGCGGGCAGCGCGTGTCGGGCGAGATCGCGGGGGCGAACGAGCAGGCCGTCCTGAGCGAACTCGAGGCGCGCCGGCTGGTCCCGGTGAGCATCCGCGAGAAGGTGGCGAGCGGGTTGCGGCTGCGCCGGCGCGTCTCGGTGCGTGCGCTGGCGAACGCCTACCAGCAACTGGCGGACATGCTCCACGCGGGCGTGCCGATGCTGCGGGCGTTGAGGCTGCTCGGCTCGCGCAAGAGCCAGCCCTTGCTCTCGCGGGTCTTCCGCGAGATGGCCGACGCGGTGGCGGAGGGCGAGGACCTCGGCGACGCGATGGCGCGTCGCCCGGACGTCTTCCGGCAGGTGCAGGTGGCGATGGTGCGGGCGGGCGAGAAGGGGGGGTTCCTCGACGCGGCGGTGGCGAGGCTGGGGCAGTTCCTGCTCGCGCAGGCCGAGTTGCGGAGCAAGGTGATCGGCAGCCTGGTGTACCCGTGCGCGCTGGTGGTGTTCGGCGTGGCGGTGCTGGGCTTCATCTTCGGCGTCTTCGTCCCGATGTTCCGCCCGATCTTCAACCGCCTGCCGAACGTGCCGCTCATCACGCAGGTCGTCTTCGCGGCCGCCGACGCGGTGGGGCGCTACGGGCTGGTGACGCTCGCGGTCGTCGCCGCGCTGGTGGTCGGGGGCATGTGGGCGTCGCGTCGGCCGGACGTTCGTCGGGTGATTGCGCGGGTCAAGACGCACGGGCCGATCTTCGGGCCGCTGGTGCGAGCGCTTGCGACCGCCCGCTTCTGCCGGATGCTGGGCACGATGCTGGCCAACGGCGTGCCGATGCTCTCGGCGATGTCCACGGCCCGCGAGGCGGCGGGCAACCTGCTGCTCGAGGAGGCGGTGGAGGGGGCGATCGAGGGGGTGCGCGCCGGCGAGGCGCTGGCCCCCCCCCTGCGCGAGAGCGGGCTGTTCGCGGACGACGTGATCGAGATGATCGCCGTCGGCGAGGAGGCGGGGAACGTCGCCGAGGTGCTCGTCACGGTGGCCGAGACGATCGAGAAGCGGATCGACCGCCTGCTGAGCACCGTGGTCCGGCTGATCGAGCCGCTGCTGCTGGTCGTGATCGCGGTGGTCGTGCTGATCGTGGCCGTGGGCCTGATCCTGCCGCTGACGCAGTTGAGCGACATCAGGTAGGCGGCGGTGCGTTGGGGCTTGGGGCTTGAGGCTTGGGGGCGGGCCTTTGCTCACGCGGAGGCGCGGAGGGGGAACGGGGGGGGAACGCGAAGGGCGCGAAGAACGCGAAGGGGGGATCAAGGGGAGAGGGATCGAGGGGGCGGGGCCTGTTCTGTGGGCGGGGCCTTTCCAGGCCCCGTCTCGTCCGCCGAGAACACGCATCGTGCCACCGCGCTGGGAATCAAGGGACCGTGGGCTGAGGGGCCGGGAGTTCCGCAGGGCCTTCGCGCATCCATAGCCTGACCTCGCCCGCGATCGGATCGAACCAGACGGGCACGTCACCGAGCGTCGCCAGGCCGATGACGAGGGCCGGGCTCCGCTCTGCGCCATCGGGCACTGCGGCACGAGTGACGAGCACCCCCTCGAGCGTCAGCGGGCCGACGTGCAGCGGCTCGGAAAGGGTCCGCGTGACCGCGCGCCCGCGTCGCCCCGCGGCCCTGATGCTCTCCTCGAACGCCGGCCCATCGACCGGAAGATCGACGAACGAGAAGACGCCAGCCGGCGACCCGGTGTCGAGGACCGCACGGTACTCGCGGTCGCCGACGCGGACCGGGATCGTCCGCATCGCGGACCGGCGCCCCTCGCTCGATTCCGACTCTCCGGCGAGGAAGCTCCGTTCCCACGGGATCCCGACCCACCCCTGCGGCGTCTCGGGCGTCGCGCCATCGGACGCCGTCTTGAAGAGCACGGCGCACGACCCGGCCCTGCGGTCGATGACCACGCCCCGCAGGCAGCGATCGATGAACGTCTCTCCGAGCGTCGGAGGGACGCGTACGCGTGCGGCGCCCACGAGGACCGCGGCGGGCTGGATCAGCACCGGCCCGATCCGCAGTTCTCCCAGAACCCCGGGAAAGCTCGGCGACGCACCGAGAACATCCACACTTTCCAGCGGTTCCGCTTCCTCGCTGACCCAGGCTCGGAGTCGGCCGGCGGTGCGCGCGTCGAGCCGCACCTGAAAGTTGCTCCCGGTGTCGAGCAGAAACCTGAGGCGGCGGCGTTGTCGCTCTCCCGGCCCCTGCACGACGGCCGGGATGAACGCCTCGCCGTGCGCTGAGAGCGGGTATCTCGCCCACGCGCCTTGCCCGCAGTCGAACCGGATGCCCTGGGTCACGACCAGCCGGGCGGACCCATCGTCGCGCTGCTCCAGTCGCACACGGTCCTTGTACCCGGGTGGCAAGCGATCGATCGGCGACCGTTGCGCCGATCCGCAGCCGGACACGGCGAGCGTGCACGACGCAAGGAGCGCGATGGCAGGCCCGACTGTCTTCCACATATCCTCACCGATCGCCAAGAAGATCCACCGGCGGAGTTACCCGCCGGTGGAGAACCGATGATGCGCCCCGTCCGAGGAGTCAGTTGAACGCGTGCCAGTCTGTCTGCGGGTCTACCCACAGAGGGGTGATGAAGTCCATGAAGTCCTCGATCTCGCCCTGGGCAGGCGTGATGCCGGCCGCCGTCAGAATGTCGGGGAGCTGATCCGCGAGGTCTCCGAGCGTCCTGAACTCCCACGAATCGATCAGGGTTGCCCCGTCGTAGAGCTCACCGACATAGTAGTAGTCGTAGTTCGTCGCAGGGGGACCGGGCTGCGGGTCGGGCGGATCCAGATTCTCGTTGATGATCTGGCGCCAGGACTTGGCCTTGAACTGGAAGGTCTCCTGGGTTTCGCACTCGACGACCCACTTCGTGCCATCCGGATCCTCCCAGTACATGTAGCACCTGCCGTTCCTCTGGTAGGTGCCCTCGCAGGCGGTCAGGGACAGAAGGCAGAGGAACGCTCCGATCAGCATCAGCAGCCCCGTCGTCATCAACGGCAACTTCATGAGAACCTCCTTTCATCTCTTCCCGGCTTGACCGGGGGCGGTATCACGATCCCGCCCCCGCTGAAGAGTGTGCAGGTCCGCTGCGGGCTGTGCATACCCGCGTCGGAATACGGCGGCTTCGGAGTCGGGAAACAGGTCAACGCGCCGGCCTTCGCGACGCCGGCGACCGGCAGGATCAGCCCGCAGAGCCGTGCGATCCATGCGGCGGGGACATGCGGCGGGGACATGCGGCGGGGACATGCGGCGGGGACATGCGGCGAGCGTACCACCATGCCCCCCGGGGGTGTCAAGGGGGCGGCGGGAAGGCGCCGAGAGCCCCGAACCGTGCGGCCGTCGCGGTTCCTGGGGCGTCTGTCACGGTTCCCGCGGCGTCTGTCGCAACTCTTGCGCCGTCTGCCACAACTCCCGTGGCAGCCGTCACAGCTCCTGCGGCGTCTGTCACAACTCTTGCGGCGTCTGTCACAACTCTTGTGACAGACGGCGCAACTCTTGTGTCAGAGGGCGTACAGGGACCGGACAGCGCGGGGCCGGGCGTACCTAAGCCGTTGTCGCGGCAGTCCTTGGATCGTTGCCGACCCCCACACGACCCCCACACGACCCCCACACGACCCCCGCCCGCATCCCCATCACCCCCCCCGGCACCCCCCTCTCCCCTTCGCGCCCTTCGCGGACTTCGCGTTTCAATCCTGAGATGAACGCGAAGTCCGCGAAGTCCGCGAAGGGAACGGTTCCGACCATCCAATCCCCCTCCGCGCCCTCCGCGTTCCTCTCAGCGCCCTCCGCGTTCTCCCCCCTCCCGCTCAAGTCGCGCGCCGTGGACGCCGATGCCGCCGCATCCGCGCGTGACGCGGCAGAAAGGACATGACCATGGGAGTGCTTCCAGGCAAGCGCCTTGCGCGCATCGAGTGGTTCGAGCAGCGGCTCGCCAACTGGGCGGCCAACGCGGCGGCGATCGGGCTGAACCCGGCCCAGGTGATCGCGCTCCAGCAGCGCGTCACCTCCGCCCGCACCAACTACAACGGCGCGCAGCAGTCTCGCAACGGGTCCAAGGCGTCCACCGTGACCTACTACACGGCCGAGGACGAGATGGCCTCGCTGGGGCGCGACCTCATCAAGACCATCAAGGCCTTCGCCGAGACGACCAACGACCCCAACGTCTACGCGCTGGCCGAGGTGCCCCCCCCCGCGGCGCCGACGCCCGCCGGGCCGCCCGACGCCCCGACCGACCTGCGCGGCTCGATCAACAACGACGGCGCGGTCGAACTGAAGTGGGACGGCACGCTCAGCCACCGCACCTTCTACGAGGTCTACCGACGCGCCGAGGGCGAGAGCGCGTGGTCGTTCATCGCCAGCATCGGCGCCAAGTCGTTCCTCGACGACACGCTCGCGGCCGGGTGCTCGGCCGTGCTCTACCGCGTGCGCGCCAAACGCGGCGACCTCGTCAGCGAGTCCGCCGACCCCATCCTCATCCGACTCGGCGTCGAGCCGGTCGGCCGGCAGGACGAGCAGCAGCCGCCCCTCAGCCTCGCCGCGTAAGGCAAGGCGGAACGCGAAGCCCGCGAAGGGCGCGAAGGGCGCGGAGAGAGACAGGGGTTGGAAACCCGCGGCGGGCCTTGCGGCCCGCCGTTTTCACGTTGCCCCGGCCCCCCGATCCCTCGGCCCCTTGATCCCTCGACCCCCCCGATCCCTCGACCCCTCGATCCCTTCCCCCCCAAGCCCCAAGCCGGGTTCGTGCGGAAGGGGCTTGCGTCGGTCGGGCGGTTGATGCTAGTATGGACTAATGTGCCGCCCGCCCTGCGGGTTGATCCAGGGGCTGGGGCGGCGGGTAGAAATGCCGAGGACACAGTCCCCGGTGGCGGCCGAGGGTGGCATGGACGCCCGCGGCATCGGCCTCCCCGGGAGCAGAGCAGAAAGGACGCCCGACCATGAACCGCAAGGTCCGCCGGAGCCTCGCCCGGGGCTTCACGCTTGTCGAGGTGATGATCGTGATCGCGATCATCCTCGCGTTGAGTGCGCTCGTCGGCCTGGCCGTGCTGAGCCGGCAGGAGCAGGCGAAGGAATCGATGACGCAGGTGGACATCAACCGGATCAAGGACGCGATGCGCCTGTTCCGGCTGGACTTCGGGCGGTACCCCACGGACGACGAGGGCGTGAAGGTGCTGTGGGACAAGAACTCGCTCGACCCCGAGGCGGACGTAAGCAAGTGGCGCGGCTATCTGGAAGAGCCGCGGCCGTCGGACCGCTGGGGCAACGAGTGGGGGTACCGGCAGATCAGCGACCGCGACGAGAGCCAGTTCGACCTGTGGTCGTTCGGCCCCAACGGGCAGGACGACCAGGGCGGCGAGGACGACCTGACGTCGTGGCCGAAGGATGAGGAAGGCGATCTCGGCGGCCCGTTCATGCCGCCGGGGCGCGGCTGATCCTCCGGTCGCGCGGCGTGCCGCGCGGGGAGGGACCGACAGGTGCGACGCGGAGCGTTCACGCTGTTCGAGGTGCTGGTTGCGATCGCGTTGCTGATCGCGGCGGCGTCGCTGGCCGCGCCCGCGTTGGCGCGCCGGATGGGGGCCGCGCTGTTCGACGAATCGTCGCGTCAGTTGGAGGGCGCGCTCGCGCTGTGCCGGGCGGAGGCGCTGCGCGAGGGTCGCCCGATCGCGTTGGTCGCGCAGCCGGCGGGGGACGGGCTGCGCCTGCTGGCGCGGCCGATCGGGGATGACGATCCGATCGAAGGGGTGGAGGGCGCGAGCGGACCGGGCGATCGAGGATCCGGGATGCCGGGCGAGGGGTTCGGTTCGGCGGACGCCCCCCCCCGCGTGTCTCGCGAGTTCCCCGTGTTTGTGCTGCCTTCCGGGGTTCGCGTGAGCGCGGAGCGTCCGGTGCCGGCCGAGGCCATCGGGTGGGGTCGGGAGGTCGCGGAGCCCCGGCCGGGCGTCGCGCCGATGGACGCCGCGCACGAGGACGAGGCGGGCGCGCCGCTGACGATCGCGGTCTTTCTTCCGGACGGGGGCGCGCTGGAGACCGCGGCGTTCTGGCTGGTCGGGCCGGAGGGGCGCTCGGTCGAGGTGCGCATCAGCGCGGCGACGGGCAAGGCGACGCTGCGCGCGGTGCGAGAGCCGCGGGCTTCCGGGTCGCAGCGCGATGGAGAGGGGGCGTTCGAGAGGCCGGGGTCGCCTGGTGAGCCGGCGGACGAGCGCGACGGGACGGCCCGACCCGGCGGAGCGCGGCGGTGAGCGTGCGTGGCGGGAATCGAGCCGGCGGGTCGCGGCGGGGCGCGCTGTTGCTGGAAGTGATCCTGTCGCTGGCGATGTTCGCGATGGCGGCGATGGCCATTCTGGCTGCGCTGACGCAGGGGACGACCGCGCTGGAGCGTGTGCGGGACGCCGCGCTGGCGGTGGACCTGGCGCGGACGGCGATGGCGGAGATCGAGGCTGGGGTGGCGTCGCCGGCGACGCTGAACGGGCCAGTTCCCGCGTGGCACGAGAGCGCGCGGGCGGAGGAGTCCGGGGCGTTCGCGGATGCCCCCCCCTCGGGGACGGGGTGGGAGTTGGTGGTGGAGACCTCGCCGTCGGGGTTCCCGGAGTTGACGCACGTGCGGGTGACGTCGCGGAAGGTCTCGCCGATGGGCGCGACGCTGGCGTCGTACACGCTGCACCAGTTGGTCCGGCTGGGCGCGTTGGCGGAGGACGAGGTCGGGGCCGAGGACGAGTTGATGGACGCGATCCGGCGTGGGGAGCGCGAGCGCGAGCGTGAGGAGCGGTTCAACCGGCCGGACCCGTTCGAGCGAGATAGCCCGCTGGACCGCCCGGGGCGGTTCGATCCGCCGGCGCGGCGGCCGGGCGGCGCCGGGGTCGGGGGGGGGCGGCCGTGAGACGGGGCGCGTTCACGCTGATGGAGACGCTGGTGGCAATCGTGCTGCTGCTCGCGCTCTCGGGGGCGGTGATGTCGTTCTTCTGGAATGCGCTGGAGCGGCGCGACACGCTGCTCGCGCTGAGCGGCGAGGTCCGCGCGGGGACGCTGCTGCTGGAGCGGCTGGAGGCGGACTTCCTGACCGCGGTGGCGGCGGACGGGAAGGGGGGGGCCGGGATCGCAGGCGACCGCGCGTCCGTGCGCGTGGCGTCGCGCGGGGTGCGGCCGACGCTGAACGGCGGGTCGGCGGCCGGGGCGCTCGGCGACGAGCAGGGGCTTGCGGTGCGCTTCGACGAGGCGTCCGGGCGCGTGAGCCTGCGCCGGTGGTCGGGCGACGACCCCGGGGGGGGGGCGGACGAGGTTGTGGCCGAGGGCGTGTCCGCGTTGCGCTTGCGGTACTTCGACGGGCGTTCGTGGCGGGACTCGTTCGACAGCAAGGCCGCGGGCGACCTGCCCGTGGCGGTCGAGATTGCGCTGTGGTTCCGCAGGCCGGGCGACCCGCCCGCGGCGCCGGCGGCCGAGGAGGAGTCGGTTCCGCCGACGGACGAGACGGAGACGGACATGGAGTGGGAAGAGGAAGACCCGTTCGCGATTCCCGCGTCGTTCGGGGATGCGATGGCGTGGGAGGACGAGGTCGCGGCGGCCGATCTGCCGGAGCGTGAGCCTGACCGGGTGCGCGTGATCATCGTGCCGGACGGGCCTTCGGCGGCGTGGAGGGAGTCGCGATGAGGACGCCCGCGCGACGGGGAACCGTGGTGTTCGCGGTGCTGGTGGTCATCACGCTGGGCGCGCTGGCGGCGGCGACGGTGCTGATCAGCGCGGACGCGTCGATCGCGGAGGCGGAGGTGACGGTGACACGGGCGCAATCGCGGGCGCTGGCGTGGTCGGGGGTGCAGGTGGTGATGTCGGAGTTGGCGTCGCAGCGGGATGCGTTGCTCGACGGCCGATCGCCGCGTGTGACCGAAGAGTGGGAGTTGTTCACGGATGAGGCCGGTCGGCGGTGGACGGTTCGGCTGATCGGCCTTGGCGGGCCGGGCGGCGTGCCGATCGTGAGCGAGAGCGGGAAACTGGACCTGAACACGGCGACCGAGGCGATGCTGGCGTTGTTGCCGGGCGTGGGTGAGGCGCTGGCGAAGGGGATCGTGGAGGCTCGTGGGGAGCGGCCACTGGCGAGCGTGGATGAGTTGCTGACGATCGACGGGTTCACGCCGGAGATGGTGTACGGCGAGGGCGCGGGCGCAGCGGACGGGTCGTTCTCCGGAGAGGTGGGCGCGCTGCCGCTCGCGGACCTGGTGACGGTATTCGCGTTCGATCCGAACGTGCAGAGCGGGGCTGGGGACGACCCGCTGCGGCACCGCGGGCGCAAGCGGGTGAACCTGAACCAGACGTGGTCGGACAGCCTTCGGAGCGCGCTCGTGGATCGGTTCGGCGAGGGCGTGGCGCAGGGCGTCGAACAGATCATGAAGAACGGCACGGAGTTCAGGTCCGAGTCGGACTTCGTGCGAGTGATGCGGTTCTTCCAGGTGCCGCCCGCCGACTGGGCTGAGGCCCTGGACGCGTTGTGCACCAGCGACGACGACTACGTGCTCGGGCGTGTGGACCTGAACACCGCTCCGGCCGAGGCGCTGGCGTGCGTGCCGGGGATCGACGCGACGATGGCGGAGGAGATCGTCGCGGCACGGGAGCGGCTGGACGAGAGCGAGCGCAAGGGCGTGGCGTGGCCGGCGGCGGAGGGGATCGTGCCGGAGGAGCAGTTCCAGGAGGCGGCGCCGTGGCTGACGACGCGGGCGATGCAGTGGCGGGTGCGGCTGGAGGCGGGGATCGCGCCGTCGGAGTCTGGGGTCGGTCCTGGGGACGCACCGACGCTGGGTCAGCGGATGGTGTTGGAAGCGGTGATCGACGTGTCGTCGCAGCGGCCTCGGGTGGCGTATTTGCGGGATGTGACGCTGCTGCCGCTGGCGAGGCGGCTGTACGCGGGGCGGGCGGAGGTGGCGGACGACTCGTGGGCCGACGAAGCGGAGGGCGAGATGGCCGAGGGGCTTGACGACTCGGCCGCGTCGTCCGGTCTGCAGCCGCTGGAGTGGGAGCGGTGGGCGACGCACGAGCCGACCCGGATGTCGCCGCGTTCGATCGGGAGCGGCGAGGGATCGGGTGGCGAGGATGGCAGAACGGAAGTTGACGGGTTCGGGTACGATGGCGGGAACGGCGCGGAGTCGTTGCCCGGCGGAGACCCGGGCGCGTCCGGCGTCGGTGCCGCACCGTCGGCCGGCGGTGATCCCCGCATCGGCCGGTGGACGCCACGGAGGGCGCGCAGCCGATGAACACACGGCGCAAATCATCGGTGTTGCTCTCGCTGGACCGCGACGGCGTGGTTGCGGTGTGGGGTGAGGTCTCGGGCGGCCGCGTGCAGGTCAAGGCGTGGGTGAACGCGCGGCTGCCGCGCGAGATCGACGGAGCGGACGCGTCGGCGGTCGGCGCGTGGCTGCGACAGACGCTGCGCGACGCAGGGATCACGGCGAGAGCGGCCGTGTTCGCGGTTCCGCGGGCGAACGTGGTATTGAAACGTCTGACGCTGCCGCGCCCGGAGGACGGCGAAGAGGCGGACCTGGCGGGGATGGTTGCGCTGCAGATGTCGCGGCAGTTGACGATGCCGATGCAGGGCGCGGTGATCGACTTCCTGCCCATCGATCTGCCGGACGCGGCGGACACCACGGTGCTGGCGGGGGCGTTGCCGGGGGACCAGGTGACGTGGTGCCGGTCGGTGGCGAAGGCGGCGGGGCTGCGGGTGAAGGGGATCCACCTCCGGGGCGAGGGGGCGGCCGCGCTGCTGGCGGAACTGTCGCACCGGCAGGACGGCGCGCTGATCGGCGTGGCGATCGCGGGCGACACGGTGGAACTGGTGGTGATCGAGGAGGGTCGGCTGGTCTCGTCGCGCGGGGTGGACGTGCCCACGGGAGACGACCCGGCGTTCGCGCAACGCCTGGCGGTCGAAGCGAAACGGACGTGGATGAGTTACCGCGGCACGCGCGACTCGGCGGAGGTCGAGTGCGTGGCGGTGCTCGGCTCGGGGGCGCGCGTGGAGGCGGTGGGGGCGGCGTGCGGGCGGGAGTTGGAGCTGCCGTGGTCGCGGGTCGGGCTGCCGGGGATGGTTGACCTGCCGGAGGAGTTGCGGCGTGCGGAGGCTGTGCTGCCGCTGGTGCCGCTGATCGGCCTGTTCGTCGGACAACTGGCGTCGCGGGAGTGGCTGGACTTCGCGAACCCGAGGCGTGCGCCGGACCGGGCGGCGCGGGTTCGGCAGGCCGCGCTCCTGGGCGTGTTCGCGGTCATCGTCGTTGGAGGCGGGGCGTACGTGTGGGGGTTGAACCGGCTGGCGGCATTGGACGGGAGGATCTCGGCGGAGAAGGCGCGGAACGAAAGACTGGTGGAGCAATACTCGCAGCACGTCCGTCAGAAGGCTCGGCTGGAGCACGTCGAGAGGTGGTCTGGGCTTGGCGTGGACTGGCTGGCGCACTTGGGGTGGATCGGAGACCAGGTTCCAGCGGACGGGAGCGCGCTGGTGGACCAGATCGACGGCTCGCTCGAGGCAACGGTCGTGTTCGCGTCGCGTGAGCGGCAGTACACGACCGGCGCGTGGTCGCAGCGGCAGGAATCGCGGTTCCGGTTGCAGGGGCGGTCGCAGCAGCGGGCGGCGGCGGACGAGTTGCGTGGGCGGCTGGTGGAGGACCGCGTCTACCGGGTGGACACGACCGGACCGGACGTGCCGAACCGGTTCGATTTCACGCTGGTGACGGGTCTGGCGAGGCCGGATCGACCCGTGAACGGTGGAGACTCGAACGGAGCGGCGGCCGGGGGTGGCGGATGATGGCTCGCGGTCGGTTCATCGTGGGCGCGTTCGGCGTTGCCCTCGCGGGCTGGCTGGGGTACGCGGGGTACGGGCGGTTCTACGCCAGGCCCGCGGGGGAGCGGCTGGCGAGGCTGGACTCCTACGAGAAGTCGTCGAGGTGGCTCGAGGAACAGATGGAGGACGAGTTCCGAGTGCGGGAGCGGCTGGCGGCGCACGCGTCGGGCACGCTCGGCGCTTCGGCGGAGGTCGTTGAGCACCGGTTCCGCACGGGGCTGAGCGCGATCGCGACGGCGGCGGGGCTGCGTGACGTCGTGGTCACGCAGAACAGGCCCGTGCCAGAGGGGAATCCGGCGGCGCGCGAGCGGGTGCGGGACTTCACCCGCGATCAGTTGCGGGTCCCGGACTTCTACACCGTGGCGGGCGAGTTGCGAGCGAAGGGGACGCTTGAGCAGGTCGCGCGGGCGATCTCGCTGGCACAGGCGCAGCCGTGGGTGGCGCGCGTGACCTCGTTCTCGATCAGGCCGGAGTCGGAGGACCGACAGCAGTTCGAGTTGCGGCTGTTGGTGCAGACGATCGTGCTGCCGGACGTAGCGAAGGACGGCGACACGACGCCGCCGGCGATCGTGGAACCGGCGGAAGAGGCGCAGCGGTTGGCGGTCGCGGTGGCAACGCGGAATGCGTTCGCCCCACCGAAGCCCGAGCCGGCGCCCCGTCCGACGCGACAGGAGCAGCGTCAGGCCGATCGACCGCCTCCCCCGCCGCCGTACGACCTGTGGCGGCTGAACGCGGTGGTGTCGGCAGGGGGGCAGGTCGAGGCGTGGCTCGTGAATCTGAAGAGCGGGGAGTGGCGTTCGCTGCGGCCGGGCGATGGGGTGCTGGACGCGGTGCTGGTTGAGGCGGGCGGCGAGAAGGCAGTGTTCAGGATCGGGGAGCAGGCGTTCCAAGTCCTGCTGAATGAGACACTTGCGCAACGGCAGCCGGTTCAGTGAGCCGGCGGTCGGAGGTTTCGGTATAGTGGTTACTAGCCGAGGCGGCCGCCGGAGGGCGGCGTTCGTTGGCAGAAGGAGCGAGTCCATGGCCCGGCAGGCACAACGACGACTGATGGTGGCGGCGTCCCTCTTCGCGGCGGCCGGGGGGGCGTGCTCCGTCTTCGCGCAGGAAGCAGAGGCGCCGGAGGCGATCGTCGCGCCTGAGGCGGCAGCGCCGGCGGCGGCGCAGACGGCTCCCGCGACCCCTGCATCCCAGCCGGGGGCGCTCCCATCGCGTCCGGAGGACCGGCGTGTGGGGTTCGTGTTCAAGGACACGCCGTTCGACCAGGTGCTGGATTACTTCTCGCGGACAACGGGGCTGCCGATCGTGCGCGAGGCGGCGGTCCCGGCCGGGGCGATGACGTGGGTCGGGGGGCAGACGGAGTACTCGTTCGCCGATGCGCTGAGCATCCTGAACCTGAACCTGCGGATGCACGGGGTGATGCTGCGGCGCGAGGAGAACTACCTGTATCTCTCGACGCTGGCGGACGCGGTGAAGAAGCCGAGCGAGGTGTTCGACGCGACGCTGATCCCGGCCGGGGTCACGCCGGACCAGATCCTGACGGTGATGATCCCGCTGCAGAACTCGCGGGCGACGGTGGTGGCGGAGCAGATCAAGCCGCTGCTCGCGCCGTTCGGAGCGGTGACGGCCGTCGAAGCCCAGAACATGCTGATCCTGGTCGAGACGGCGGCGCAGTGCGTTCGTCTGCGCGACGTGATCGGGCTGATCGACGCGCAGCGTCCGGTGGACTCGGCGTTCGAGTTGTTCCGGCTGCGCCACGCGGACGCGGAGCAGGCGGTGACCGCGCTCAAGGGTCTTGTCGGGCAGCGGGTGGTGAAGCAGATCATCAACCCGCAGGACGGGAAAGTGCGGACGCTCGAGGAGATCGACATCGCCGGGCTGAGCCTGGAGGCGGACAAGCGGACGAACTCGGTGATCGCGGTGGGGCCTGAGTCGCGGCTGCAGACGGTGCGGGAACTGATCACGATCATCGACGTGCCCGGCGACGGGCTGGCGGGCGATCGGCAGATGATGACGTTCGCGCTGGAGACGATCACGCCTGATGAGGCGGCGCAGCGGCTCAATGCGCTCTTCGCGGCCGTGCCGCAGGAGTCGAAGCCGGTCGTGGTGCCGCTGGTGTCGGTGAACAAGGTCAGCGTGGTGGCGACGCAGGCGCTGCTGCTTCAGGCGAGCGCGCTGATCGGCGAGATCGATCCGTCAGCGGACACGGGCCAGGCGCGGCGTCCGGCGGCGGAGAACGTGGGGCGGGTCGTGCGGCTCGCGCATGTCGATCCGTCGCGCGTCGAGCAGATTCTGTCGAGGATGCTCACGCCGAGGCAGCAGTCGGCGGTGCGGTTCACGGCGACGCCGGACGGTCGCGGGCTGCTGGTGGCGGGGCCGCCCGGGGACGTGGCGTCGCTGGAGGGGCTGATCGCGGGGCTGGACGTGCGTTCGGAGACGGACGTTGACGTGCGCGTGGTGCGGATCGCGACGGGGGACCCGGCGGCGATGCTCGCGCGGGCGCAGGAACTGGACGCGGCGACGGGCGAGGCGGAGCGCGACCCGGTGCGCGCGACGCTGGACGCGGCGAGCCGGACGGCGACGCTCATCGGCTCACGCGCGGGGCTGGCGAGGTTCGAGCAGTTGCTGCGGACGGCGGAGTCGGCGGTGGTGGCGGAGGTGGAGAGCCGTGCGTACGCGCTGCAGACGGCCCTGCCGTCGCAGTTGGGGCAGCGGGTGGAGCGATTGGCGCGTCCGATGCTGGCGCCCGACGACGGGTCGGCGTACCACGAGCCGTCGTTCGAGCCGCTGGACGAACTGGACACGCTGATCGTGCGCGCGTTGCCGTCGCAGCACGGGGTGCTCGAGCGGCTGATCTCGCAACTGGACGCGGAGGAGCCGGGTCGGCGCGAGTTCCGGGTGGTCCCCGCGGGCGCGGGCGATCCCGCGAAGGTGCGGTCGCGGGTGGAGGAGTTGCTTGCGCGTCTCAACGAGGGGCTGCCGCGCGAGCAGCAGGGGCGAGTGGAGATCGAGATCGACGCGGTCTCCGGCAACCTGCTGGTGATGGGCGATGCGGCGGGGATGCAGCAGTTCTCGAGCGTCATCGGCCAGGTGCAGCAGTTGATCTCGCCCGTGCGCGAGGTCCGGATGATCGAGTTGAAACTGGCGAGCGTGCGCGACGTCGTGGCATTCCTCGACGAGATGTCGTCGGCGAGCGAATCGCTGATCATCCAGGGCGGGCCGAAGCCCGTGTTCGAACCGATCGAATCGACGAACTCGCTGCTGGTGGCGGCGCAGCCCTCGCAGTTGGCGGTGATCGAGCAGTTGGTGCGGAGCGTGGACGCTCGGCAGGCGGGGGAGAGGCCGCCGCTGCGGATTCTGCGGCTTCGGAGCACGGACGCCGGGAATCTGGCGCAGGTCCTGCAGTCGTCGTTCGACCAGCGCACGCCGGAGGAACGCTCGAAGCAGCCCGTGAGCGTGCGTGCGGACGACCCGACGAACACGCTGATCGTCTCGGCGCACCCGGACCTGCTGCCGGAAATCGAGGCGATCGTCGAGCAGTTGAACGAGACGCAGGCGCTGGACGCGGAGGGGCGTGAGATCCGCATCTTCCCGCTGGCGTGGGCGCGGGCGGAGGAGTTGGCGCAGACGATCGACCAGATGTACCCCGAGCCGCCGATGCCGATCGACCCGCGGACGCGGCTGCCGCGGCCGGACCTGCGGCTGCCGAAGGAGATCACGGTCCGCGCGGACCGGGCGACGAACTCGCTGATCGTTGATGCGCCCGGCAAGCGTCTGGCGGGTTTCGAGCAGATCGTGCGCTCGCTGGACCAGCAGCACCGGGGGGATGACGCGGAGGTGCGTACGTACCGGCTGGAGCGCGCGGACCTGGAGGCGGTGGCGCGGACGCTGCGCGAACTCTCGTCGAGCGGGGCGTTCCGCGTGGGCAGCCGCACCCCGGTGACGGTGAGCACGGAGCCGGCGACGCGATCGCTGGTCGTCAGCGGGCCGTCGGCGGTGTTCGCGGACGTGGAGCGGGTGCTGAAGGAGATCGGGCAGGCGCCCGACCGTCCCGCGACGACGCTGAAGATGTACGCGCTGAAGCACGCGCGGGCGGAGCGCTTGCAGCCGCTGCTGCGCGACCTGCTGGCGACGCGGCTGCGCGACGAGGAGGAGCGGGCGGGCCGCTCGCCGGGGGCGGCGGACGCGCTGCTGAACGTGTCGTCGCACGCGGGGTCGAACACACTGATCATCTCCGCGCCGGAGGCGATCCAGCAGATCGCGGAGGAGTTGGTGCGAGCGCTGGACACCGAGGCTGCGGCGTCGGGGCGTCGGGTGATCCGTGTGGCGCCGCTCTCGTACGCGGACGCCGCGCAGGTGGCGCAGACGCTGACGGCGACGATCCCGAGCATGGAGTTGCCGGGGGGCGGCGACGTGACGGTGCTGGCCGCGGCCGGCTCGAACGCGCTGATCCTCTCGGGGGCCGAGGCGGACCTGCGCAAGGTCGAGGAACTGATCACGCCGCTGGACGTTCGGCCGGTGGACCCCGAGACCATCGGCGTCGAGACGTTCGCGCTGGAGCACGCGGACGCGACGCAGATCGCGCAAACGGTCGAGCGGCTGCTCATGCAGCAGCAGGAGACGGACCCGCGGATCCTGACGCTGCAGTTGCGGTACGCGCGCACGCCGGAGTTGTTCCGTCGGCCGACGATCCGGGTGGAGGCGGAGCAGCGGACGAACTCGCTGATCGTGTCCGCGCCGGCGGAGACGCTGGACCTGGCGCGCACGATCATCAAGCGGCTCGACGAGGCGGTGGACACAACCGGGCGCGTGGTGGAGACGTTCACGCCCGCGCGGGCCGCGCCGAGCGAGTTGGCGCAGACGGTGGCGAGGATCGTGAACCAGACGGTGCCGCAGGGCCGGCGTGCGATGGAACTGACGCCGGACGCCCGCTCGGGGAGCATCGTCGCGGTGGGGACGCAGGAGCAGGTGGCGGAGGCCGTGCGGCTGATGGCGGAGTTCGACGACCGCGTGCCGGCGGTGCCGCAGACGGAGTTGGCGGTGGTCGAGTTGCGTCACGCGGATGCGCGGGCGGTGGCGGGGACGGTGGAGTCGCTGGTGTCCGACCGGACGCGGTGGCCCGCGGAGTTGTTGCAGGCGGAGCGTGCGGGGGTGTCGGTGGCGTCGCCGCGGGTGAACGCGGATGCGCAGGCGAACCGGCTGGTGATCAGCGCGCCGAGCGTGCTGGTGCCGATGGCTCGTCAACTGGTCGAGACGCTGGACCAGCCGGCGGCGTCGCGGTCGGTGCAGGTGGCGGTGTTCCGGTTCGAGCGCGGGCAGGCGGCGACGGCGGCGGAGGCGCTTCGGGCCGCGCTGACGGCGCAGGCGCAGCCGGGCGAGCCGACGCCGACGGTGACGCCGGAGCCGGCGAGCAACTCGGTGATCGTGGCGGCATCGGCGGAGCGGCTGGCGCAGGCCGGCGAACTGGTGCGCGAGATGGACGCGACGGTGGAGCCGGACAGGGTGTCGGTGCGGACGGTCTTCCTGCGGCACGCGCGGGCGGAGACGGTCGCGCCGATCGTCGAGCAGGTGCTCATGCGCGAGTCCACGATGGAGATGCTGCCGGAGTGGCAGCGGTGGCAGTACCTGCTGCGCGGCTCGGAAAACGAGCGGACGGCGAAGGTGCGGGTGGCGGCGGAGCGTCGGCTGAACGCGGTGGTGGTGAGCGCGTCGCCGGCGACGCTGGAACTGGCGGAGCAGGTGATCGCGCAGTTGGATGCGCCGCCGGAGGGCGGGCCGGAGGGTGAGCGGCTGGTGCGGGTCATCCCGCTCGTGAACGCGGATGCGACGACGCTGGCGCAGAACCTCGAGGCCGTCTTCGCGGACGAGCCGGACGGGCGGCAGCCGCCGACGATCCGGGTTGACACGGGTGGCAACGCGCTGATCGTGCGGGCGACTTCGGCGCAGATGCAGACGGTGGACCGGCTGGCTCGCGAGTTGGACTCGGCGACGCTGACGACGAGCCGCCAGATGCGGATGATCCCGATCGATCGGTCGCGGGCGGATGCGCAGTTGATGGCGGCGACGCTCAAGCGCCTGCTGGAGCAGCAGGGGGGCGTGAAGGTCGAGGTCATCTCGACGGAGGAACTGCTGCGGGGCGATGCGAAGCCCGAGGGGGAGGGTGAGTCGCGCAGCGACGCGGGGTTTCGGCCCGCCCCCGCGCTGAGCGGCGGCGTGCGCGGCGTGCTGTTGTGGCTCGTCGGCTCGGCCGCGGTCGCGCAGCCCGAGACACAACCCGAGGAGCCGACGGTTCGGATCGCGGTCGATCCGGCGTCGAACAGCCTGATCGTCGTCGGCTCTCCCCGGCTGACGGAGCGCGTGCTGGAACTGGCGAGGCTGATCGAGCAGCAGATGCCGGCGGAACCGACGTCGGTGCGGATCGTGACGCTGCCGGCCGCGGCGGATGCGCGGACGATCCAGCAGTTGGTGTCGCAGACGGTGAACAACGTCGGGCGCGTGTCGGCGGAAAACCCGGGCGGGTTCACGGGGCGCGTCGCCGTCTCGCCGGACCCGAGCGAGACCGCGCTGATCGTCTGGGCGAACGACACGGACTTTCAGACGGTTGGGCGGCTGATCGCGTCGCTGGCCTCGCTGGAGGCGCAGCGGTCGCTGACGGTGAAGATCTACCCGCTCTCGAACGTGACGGCGGCGGGCGCGGTCTCGGCGATCCAGGACCTCTTCCAGATCTCGCCGCGCGGGCGGCAGGCGCAGCGGCTGCGCGGGCTGGACCTGACGGTGGTTGCTCCGGGCGAGCCGCCGGTGCGGGGCGCGGTCGATCCGGCGTTCGTGACGGTCACGCCGGACCCCGGCGGCACGTCGGTGATCGTGGCCGCGCCGGACGAGGCGATCGTGCTGATCGACGGGCTGATTTCGCTGCTGGACCAAAGCCCGGTGGCGGACCGGCTGGCGATTCGGCGCTATGCGCTGGAGAACGCGCGGGCGACGGAACTGTCGCAGACGTTCCAGCAGTTGTTCGAGGCGCAGCGGCAGGGGCCGGGCGCGAACGACCTGCCGCGGGCGCGGTTCATCGCGGACGATCGGACGAACTCGATGCTGGTGACGGCGTCGGCGTCGCAGCACGAGGAGATCGTGCGTCTGCTGGGCGCGGCGGACGTTCGGCAGGCCGAGGATGGGCTGGCGCTGGCGATCCTGCCGCTGACACACGCGCAGCCGAGCACGGTGCAGCGGATCGTGGAGCAGGTGCTGATCGGTCGCGACCCGGGGCGGCGCGAGCGGATTCAGATCTCTGCGGAGGACCAGTCGGGGCTGCTCGTGGTGCGTGCGTCTGAGGCCGACCTGGCGGACGTTCGGTCGGTCGTGGCGGAGGTGGACACGAGCAAGGTCGCGGACCTGCCGGTGCGGGCGATCAAGCTGCAGAATGCGGATGCGCAGACGGTGTCGCAGGCGTTGCGTCAGTTCTACCAGGACCGGACGCAGGCGTCGCAGCGGGCGGGGCGGCGGGCAGGGCCGGGGGTCGCCATCACGGGGGACCGGCGGAGCGGGACGGTGGTGATCGCGGCGAGCGACGAGGACTTCGAGCAGTTGCGGTCGCTGGCGTCGACGTTCGACGAGGCCGCGCCGTCGAAGGAGATGCGGTTCAGCATCATCCCGCTGCAGCACGTCCGGGTGACGGACATCGGCGACACGGTGCAGAACATCTCGTTCGAGTTGCAGTGGGAGCGTGTGCCGTGGTGGGGCGGGCGGCAGGACGGCTCGACGGAGGACAAGCTGTTCGTGGAGCCGAACGAGCACACGAACAGCATCGTGGTGATGGGGCAGGGCGAGACGATGGCGACGATGGAGCGGATCATCGCCGCGCTCGACCAGCCGCGCTCGGACCTGACCGCGCTGACGGTGCGCGCGGTGCCGGTGCGGAACGCGGACCCGCAGGCGCTGGCGAACGTGATCCAGCGTTCGATGGTGACGCCGGGGTGGCGTTCGTGGCGCGGGCCGGACCCGGACGCGGTGTCGGTGGAGGTGGATCGTCGTCGTCGGACGCTGATCCTGATCGGCAAGGGTGCGAAGATCGAGCAGGCGCAGGCGTTCATCGAGCAGCTGGACACGGCGAGCGGGCGGCCGGACCAGATGATCGAGTCGATCCGGCTGGAGCACGCGCAGGCGGACCGGGCGGGGAACAGCCTGCGGCAGTTCTTCCTGGAGCGGGCGCGGGCGGAGGGTCTGCCGGAGGACGCGCTGTCGATCATCGGTTCGCGTGAAGGGAACGTGCTGCTGGTGTCGGCGGACCCGGTGAGCATGGCGATGATCCGCGACATGGTGGCGCAACTCGACCAGCCGGAACTGGGGCCGGACCGGCGGCGGGAGATGTACTACCTGCAGAACACGAACGTGGCGGACGCGGCGAACGTGCTCCGCGAGCAGTTCCCCGCGACCGGGCGGGCGGAGGACCGCGTGATCGTGACGGCGCAGCCGAGCACGAACTCGCTGATCGTGTCCGCGCCCGGCAAGTCGTTCGCGCAGGTGGACAGCCTGATCGCGATGCTGGACGAGGTGCGTCAGGTCGGTTCGATCGTGACAATCAGCCTGGAGAAGGCGCGGGTGCAGGAGGTGGTGGAGGCGCTGCGGGCCGCGCTGCCGGAGCACCTGAAGGTCAAGATCACGCCGGTGGTGCGCAGCAACTCGATCATGCTGACGGGGTCGGACGACGCGATCGCGCAGGTGCAGGAGCACGTGCGGCGGCTGGACGTGGAGCCCGAGCAGCAGATGCAGCAGTTCCGGGTGGTCCGGCTGGAGCACGCGCTGGCGACGGACGTGCGGTTCACGCTGAACCTGCTGCTGCGGAACCGGCCGCGGGGGACGGGGGAGCCTGACCCGAGCATCGACTTCAACAGCATCGACAACACGCTGAGCATCCTGGCGACGGCGGACCAGATGCGGCAGATCACGGAGATGGTGGCGCAGCTGGACGTGCCGTCCGGGCCGGGTCGGAAGACCGAGTTCGTGAAACTGGAGTTCGCGGACGCGGAGCAGACGGCCAAGGCGCTGGCGGTGTTCTACGGTCGTTTCGCGGCGGAGGCGACGACGGCGGGCGCGCGGAACGCGACGATCATCGCGGACCCGACGAGCAACTCGCTGGTGATCAGCGCTGCGGAGGGCGAATGGGAGAACATCCGCGCGCTGCTGTCGAAGCTCGACACGGAAGAGTACGACACGTCGCGGCAGCTGGTGGTGATCCCGCTGAAGCACGCGGACGCGACGAGCGTGGCGCGGGCGTTGAACGAGGGGTTCCGGGCGCAGATCCAGGACCAGGCGATGGCGGAGCAGTTGCGGCGTGCGCAGGAGCAGGCGGCGCGTGGCGTGCGTCAGGACGAGCGGGCGACGGCGACCCCCCCCCCCGTGCTGGTGTCGGCGGAGGGGACGCCGTCGGTCTCGGCGGAGGTCTTTACGAACTCGCTGATTGTGTCGGCGGGGCGCAAGGAGCAGCTGCGGATCGAGCGCGTGGTGGAGCAGCTGGACGTGCCGGGGTTCGCGGCGATGCCGGAGCCGACGGTCATCCCGATCGACGCGGGGAAGGCGTCGCAGGTGGCCAGCGCGATCCGGGAGATGTTCCAGACGGACCGCATCCGGCGCACCGGCCCCGGCGCGGTGCTGGTGTACGGCGACGACGCGAGCAACGCGCTGATCGTTCGTGCCGAGGGGACGGAACTGGCGCAGATCAAGGCCTTGGCGCAGGCGATCGTGTCGGGAAGCGGGCTGCGGGTCTCGCCGCACGTGCTGCGGCTGACGAGCATCCCGGCGGCGCGTCTGCAGCAGACGATCCGGGCGACCTTCATGCCCGCGGCGCAGCAACTCGGCGAGACGCTGAGCGTCGAGGTTGACCGGACGACGAACTCGCTGGTGATCGCGGCGTCGCCGGGCATCTTCGAGCAGATCGAGCGGGTGGTGCGCGAGTTGGACACGCCGGCGATCGCGCCGGAGGGCGTGGACCAGCCGATCGGGCCGGGCGGGATCGCGCCCGGGGTGTTCATCATCGACGTGCAGAACAACTCGCCCGAGGCGGTGCGGCAGATGCTCGAGCAGATGGGCGTGACGCGCCCGCCGCAGGGCGACCGGCCGGGGGTGGTCTCGGAGCCGGTGACGCTGATCCCGCTGCGGACGCGGCAGGCGCTGGCCGTGATCGCGGGCGCGCACGACGGGCAGGTGATCGTGGGTCTGGTGCGTGCGTTGGACGCCGCGCCCGCGGACGCGACGCAGCACGCGTCGGTGATCCAGTTGCGGCTGGCGTCGGCCGATGCGCTGGTGCAGACGCTGCGTGCGATGCTGGACCCGTCGCAGCAGCCGTCGGGTTCGAGCCAGGCGGCCGCGCTGGTGGAGCACGTGCGTCGGCTGAACCTGAGGCCGACGGGGCTGGACGAGGGTCGGCTGGAACTCGACCTTTCGAAGCCGATCCGGCTGGTGCCGGACGTGCAGTCGAACGCGGTGGTGATCGCGTCGACGGAGGCGAACGTGCGGGTGATGGAGTCTGTGGTGCGTTCGCTGGACACGCTGCCGATCGGGGACGCGGTGGTGGTGCGCATCTTCCCGCTGGAGAACTCGGCGGCGGTGCGCGTGCGCGGGATCATCGAGCAGTTGTTCAGCCAGGGCGAGGCGCTGCGGCGACTGCCCGGGACGCAGCGGCGCGGGCAGCCCTCGACCGCGACCGGGCAGGCGCTGGCGGGCGAGATCGCCGTGTCGGTGGACGAGCGGACGAACGCGCTGATCGTGGCGGGGCGTGAGGAGGCGGTCGCGCTGGTGGAGGTGCTGATCCGCGACCTGGACGACGACCGCGCGGAGCGGTGGGTGGAGCCGACGATCATCCAGCTCGAGCACGCGGACGCACGGACGGTGGCGGCGACGCTTCGGAGCGTGCTGGTGGACTCGGTGGCGAACACGCCGGAGATCGCCGCGCTGCGGAACCAGGCGGCGCGGCTCCGGATGGTGCAGAGGGGGGGCGACCCGATGGACCCGGCGTCGCGGATCGAGTCGGACATCCTCGCGCCGCTGGTGGGCCTGTCGATCACGCCCGAGACGGACCTGAACTCGATCATCGTGGTCGGCACGCCGGCCAACATCCGGCTGGTGAACGAACTGGTGGCGCAACTGGACGTGGAACTGGCGGCGGCGGGGAACATCGTGCGGTTCTTCCCGCTGAAGCACGCGCTGGCGGATCGGGTGGGCGCGGTGATCGGGGACGTCTTCCGGCAGCGAGAGCAGGCGGGATCGCTGCGGCAGGAGGACCGGCTGGTGATCTCGTCGGACGTGCGGACGAACAGCCTGATCGTGGCGACGAGCCAGCGCAGTTTCGAGGTCGTGGGGAGCCTGATCGAGTCGCTGGACACGGCGGACGCGTCGTACTCGGTGGGGCTGCACGTGATCCCGGTGCCGGACGGGAACGTGACGCAACTGGCGTCGAGCCTCGAGCGGCTGATGCGGGACCGGATCGCCGCGACGCAGCGTGCCGGGAGCGTGCAGTCGCCGGCGGACGTGTTCAGCATCGTGCCGGACGCGACCAACAACCTGCTGATCCTGGCGTGCAGCGACGAGAACCTGCAACTCGTCAGGGACTTCATCGAGGCGTTGCGCAATGACGCGAACGCGATCCTGCGCGGCGAGCGGGTCGCGCTGATCCAACTCAAGGCGGCGCGCGCGGCGGACGCTGTCCAGTCGATCAACAGCCTCTACGTGCAGCGCGAGAACGAGCGGCGCGGGGCGGGGAGCGTGCTCGTCGTGCCCAACCCGCGCCTGAACGCGCTGATCGTCAGCGGCACGCAGGACGACGTGAACGTGATCCGCGGGCTGGTCGAGCGGCTGGACACGAACGAGATCGCGACGGTGCAGGACGTTCGGCGGATCGAACTCAAGTCCGCGAACGCGATCGAGGTGGTGCGGCTGATCCAGGGGGTGCTGGCGGGGCGGTCGCTCTCGGGGGCCGCGGGTGGGCAGGCGGTGCGGCTGCGGTACTTCCGCGACCAGGTCGCGGAGGGGGCGGAGGGCATCGCGGGCCGTGAGATGACCGAGGCGGAGGTGGACGACTTCATCCGCGAGCAGGTGCGGATCACGCCCGACCTGCGGACGAACTCGGTGATGGTTGCGGCCCCGACGCAGATCGTCGACCTGGTGTCGGCGATCGTCTCGGACCTGGACATGAGCCGCGCGGGCTCGCGGAAGATCGAGCACTACCGGCTGGTGAACGCCGATGCGCGCGCGATGGCGACGCTGCTGCGCGACCTGTTCAACCTGCAGCAGCAGGGCGACAGGCTGGTGCTGATCCCGACGGGGCAGCCGGGGGCGGAGGACGACCCGACGCTGGGCGGGCTGGGGCGGACGAACGTGACGGCCGTGCCGGACGTGCGTCAGGAACTGTCGATCACGATCGACGCACGGACGAACTCGCTGCTGGTCTCGGGGACGGAGGAGTACCTGGAGTTGGTGGGCGACGTGGTGCGCGAACTGGACTCGATCCAGGCGAACGAGCGTGAGCAGATGGTCGTGCACCTGGCCAACGCGCGGGCGATGGACGTGGAGCAGACGCTGCAGGGGTACTTCCAGTCCGAGGCGGACAGGCTGCAGCGGACGCTGAGCGCGGAGATGCAAGGCTCGGCGTCGAGGCAGTTGGAGAACGAGGTCACGATCGTCGGCGACGAGAAGAGCAACAAGTTGCTGATCTCGGCGTCGCCCCGGTACCTGGACACGGTGGAGCGGATCGTGCGGGAGCTGGACGCCGCCCCGCCGCAGGTGATGATCCAGGTGCTGCTGGCGGAGGTGACGCTGGACGCGGAGAACACGTGGGGGTTCGACGTTCGCGTGGGCGGCGACACGGGGCTGGGGAACGACGCGTACAAGATCGGCGTGTTCGCGGCGGGGACGGGGGTTTCGTCGGCGATCGGGACGCCGAACATCGCGGTCTCGTCGCTGGACTTTGAGTTGCTGATCCGCGCCCTGGAGGTGCAGGGGAAACTGGAGGTGCTGAGCCGGCCGCAGGTGACGGTGCGCAACAACGAGATCGCGCGGATCCAGGTGGGCGAGGACATCGGGCTGGTCTCGGCGTTCGACCGATCGGACACGGGGAACGTGCGTTCGGACGTGGAGCGGCGTGAGATCGGGATCATCCTGCAGGTGGTGCCGACGATCAGCCCGGACGGGTTCGTGCGGATGGACATCCGCCCCGAGATTTCGACGTTGAGCCAGCGCGAGATCCAGATCTCGGAGAATCTCTCCAGCCCGGTGATCAACGTGCGCAAGGTCGAGACGACGGTGGCGGTGATGGACGGGCAGACGGTGGTGATCGGCGGCCTCATCCAGACGACGGCGGAGGAGCGGGAGAACCGCATCCCGTTCTTCGGTCACCTGCCGGTGGTCGGCGGGCTGTTCCGATCCAACGTGATGCAGAACCAGAAGACGGAGTTGCTGGTGATTCTGACCCCGCGGATCGTGCCGGGCGGGTCGGGGTCGATCGAGCGGTACCAGCGTTTGAGCGACGGCGAGATCATGCGACTGAGCGACCCGGATCGGGTCATCGATGCGCTCGACGACACGGCGGTGCCGAAGCGCCTGTCGCCGCAACCGATGGATCAGTTCCCCGCGGATGCGCCGAAGTTCCCGGCGGACCGGCGGCCGGGCGAGCCGGACGCCGACTCGATGAACCCGGTGTCGAGCGGAGTGGACTGGGAGAGCGTACCGCGTTTCCCGGCGGACCGGGCGCGCCGCGAGGAGATGACCGATGACGGGCGGTGAACGTCGGCGGCGGCTTGCGGCCCGTGCGGCGACCGCGGCGGTTGCGGGTGCGCTCGCGTCGCTGGGGGGGTGCGCGTCGTCGCAGCCCGCGGAGGAGAATCGGCGGCACGTGATACCTCCCGCGCCGGCGGACGCGCTGGTGTCGTACGTCACGCTGGGCGTGGACGCCCCTGTCGATGAGGACCGGAACGGCTATCCGGACACGCTGCTGGTGACGATGTACTTCTGGATCAACGGCTATCCGGTGCCGGTGCACGACGACGGTGGGGTTCGTCTGACGCTGACGGATTCGGCATCGGGGCGCGAACTGGCGACGTGGACGATGACGGAGGGGATGCTGGCAGCGACGCGGCGTCGCAACGCGGTCGGACCGGTGCACCTGTTCCAACTGGACATCCGTCAGGCCTCGACGGATCAGTTCCCCGCGACGACGACGGAACTCTCCGCGGTGTTCACGCCGATCGACGGGGGAGCGCCCGCGGACACGCCGCGGCCGATCACATTCCGCATGGGCGGCCGGTGATGCGTTCGGGAGTCGGTCACGTCGAGTCCCTTAGCGCAAACTTAGCCTGAATCCGGGGCGGATTCCGGCGATGCGGGCGTCCGGATTCGGGCCGTTCGCTACGATCGGCGCACCCTCTCAAGGAGACACGCATGCGCGCTCGCATCGGACGGTTGGGCATGACGGCTTCGGCGGCTCTGGCGTTCGTCGTGTCGGCGGTTCACACGGCCCCGGCGGCGATCGCGCAGGACCGCCTGGTGAGGATCGACGGGTCGAGCACGGTCTTCCCGGTGACGGAGGCGGTGGCGGAGGAGTTCCAGAACTCGACGCGGGGGCGGGTCAAGGTGACGGTGGGGATTTCGGGGACCGGCGGCGGGTTCAAGAAGTTCTGCCGCGGCGAGACGGACATCTCGAACGCGTCGCGTCCGATCCTGGCGCTGGAGATGGCGCTGGCCCGCGAGAACGGGGTCGAGTACTTCGAGTTGCCGATCTGCTTCGACGCGCTCACGGTGGCGGTGAACAAGGACAACACCTGGGCGACGAGCATGACCATCCAGGAGTTGAAGCGCCTGTGGGAGCCTGAGGCTCAGGGGAAGATCATGCTGTGGAGCCAGGTTCGGGCGGGCTGGCCGGAGCACAGGATCGACCTGTTCGGAGCGGGTTCGGACTCGGGGACGTTCGATTACTTCACGGAGGCGGTCGTCGGCAAGGCGAAGTCCAGTCGCGGCGACTTCACCGGGAGCGAGGACGACAACGTGCTGGTCCGCGGCGTGGAAGGGAGCCGGTACGCGCTGGGCTTTCTGCCGTACGCCTACTTCGCGGAGAACTCGAACCGCCTGCGTGCGGTGGCGATCGACTGGGAGGAGGACGAGCACGGGCCGACGCTGCCGGACATGGACAACGTGGTGAAGGGGCTGTACAACCCGCTCTCGCGTCCGTTGTTCCTGTACGTGAACAAGTCCTCGTACGAGACGAAGCCGTGGGTGAGGCAGTTCGTGGACTATTACCTCGAGCACGCGGCGGAACTGGCGGAGGAGGTGAAGTATCTGCCCCTTCCGGCGCGGGCCTACGAGATGGCGCGTGATCGTCTAGGGTCTGGGCAGACGGGGACGGCCTTCGGCGGCGTGCCGGAGGTGGGGGTGTCGGTGGAGGAGATCCTGAGCCGCCGGCCGACGCAGTGAGGCCAAGGGGCGCGCCGCCCCGGAGCGAGATGGTGCAGCCGAGGGAGTCCGCACAAGCCGCGACGCCGGTCGAGCGACCGGTGCCGCGCGCCGACGCCGCGGCGGCGTTGCGGGTTCGTCGGGCGATCGTCGATCGGGCGATGCAGGGCGTTCTGGCCCTCGCGGCGGCGTCGTCGATCGCGGTGACGCTGGGGATCGTGTACATCCTGATCTCGGAGTCGGTGCCGTTCTTCCGGGCGGTGGGGCTGAAGGACTTCCTGACGGACACGATGTGGACGCCGCAGTTCGCCGTGCCGCGGTACGGGATCGTGCCGCTGCTGACGGGGACGCTGGTGACGACGATGGTGGCGCTGGCGGTGGCGCTGCCCGTCGGGACGATCATCGCGATCTGGCTGAGCGAGTTCGCGCCTGCGCGGCTGCGCGAGACGGTGAAGCCCGTGCTGGAGCTGCTGGCGGCGGTGCCGACGGTGGTGTACGGGTACTTCGCGCTGCTGTTCGTGACGCCGCTGCTTCAGCGGTTGTGGCCGGGCCTGCCGACGTTCAACATGCTCGGCGCCGGGCTGGTGATGGGGGTCATGATCATCCCGTACGTGAGTTCGCTGAGCGAGGACGCGATGCGGGCGGTGCCGATGCTGCTGCGTGAGGGTTCGTTCGCGGTTGGGGGGAACAAGATCGTGACGGCGACGCGGGTGGTCTTTCCGGCCGCGCTCTCGGGGATCGCGGCGGCGTACGTGCTGGGCATCTCGCGGGCGGTGGGGGAGACGATGATCGTGGCGGTGGCGGCGGGCCAGCAGCCGCTGATCGTCGACCCGGCGAGGCCGCTGGACGCGCTGAATCCCGGGCAGCCGGGCGCGACCATCACGGCGTTCATCGTGTCGGTGAGCCTGGGTGACGTGCAGCACGGCGAGATCGGGTACCAGGCGATCTTCGCGGCGGGGCTGACGCTGTTCGTGGCGACGCTGGGGTTCAACGTGGCCGGGTACCTTCTGCGCAAGCGTTTCAGGCAGGCGTACTGACCGATGACACCGCTCGAGCGCACCATCCGCTTCCGACGCTGCCAGGACGCCGCGTTCCAGGTCCTCGGCGCGTCGCTGACGGTGGTCGCGCTGCTGGTGCTCGGCGCGCTGGTGCTGGACCTGGCGAAGACGGGCCTCGGGCGGCTGTCGTGGAGTTTCCTGACGTCGTTCCCTTCGCGGAAGGCCGAGCAGGCGGGCATCGCGTCGGCGATCGTCGGGTCGTTCTACGTGATGATCGTGACGGCGTTCACGGCGATCCCGCTGGGCGTGGCGGCGGGGGTGTACCTGGAGGAGTACAGCCGGCGCAACTGGTTCACGGCGGCGATCGAGATCAATATCGCGAACCTGGCCGGCGTGCCCTCGATCGTGTACGGGCTGATGGCGTTGAGCCTGTTCGTGTACACGTTCGGGCTGGGCGAGAGCATCCTGGCGGGGGGGCTGACGCTTGCGCTGCTGATTCTGCCGATCGTGATCGTGGCGACGCGCGAGGCGCTGCGGTCGATCCCGCTGCACATCCGCGAGGCCGCGTACGCGATGGGGGCGACGCGGTGGCAGGTCGTCCGGCACCACCTGCTGCCGTACTCGACGGGCGGCATCGCCACGGGGGTGATCATCGCGCTCTCGCGGGCGATCGGCGAGACCGCGCCGCTCATCACGATCGGGGCGCTGACGTTCATTGCCTTCCTGCCGCCGACGCCGCTCACCCCCCGGCCCGAGGAGGACGGCGGCGGGCTGTACGGCCCGTTCGAGTGGCTGGACTCGGGGTTCACGGTGCTGCCGATCCAGATGTTCAACTGGGTGTCGAGGCCTGGGGAGGCTTTCCTGGCGAACGCGGCGGCCGCCGGGATCGTGCTGATCGTGGCTACGCTGGGGCTGAACGCTCTGGCCATCGTGGTCCGCAGCCGGATGAGGAGGCGGATCCGATGGTGACCGCAGGACTCGGCACGATGGATTGTCCGGACGCGCAGCAGGTCGAGGTTCGCGAGGCCGCGCTGCGCGAGGCGTGGGCGGCGTGGCCCGAGGTGGCTTCGGGCCGGCACGCGCCGCCGCCGATCAAGGCGGACGTGCGGTCGCTGAGTTTCTGGTACGGGAAGGTGCAAGCGGTCAAGAGCGTGTCGATCCCGATCGCGGATCGTCGGGTGACGGCGTTGATCGGCCCGTCCGGGTGCGGCAAAACGACGCTGCTGCGGTGCTTCAACCGGATGCACGACCTGTACCGGAACACGCGGTACGAGGGGCAGATCGTGCTGCACCCGAGCGGGACGGACATCATCGACCGTCGCGTCAACCCGATCGAGATGCGGATGCGGATCGGGATGGTGTTCCAGAAGCCCAACCCCTTCCCGAAGTCGATCTTCGAGAACGTGGCGTTCGGGCTGCGGATGAAGGGGGTCCGCGGGCGGTCGGAGATCGCGGACCGGGTGGAGGCGGCGATCAAGGCGGCCGCGCTGTGGGACGAAGTTTCGGACCGGCTGCGCAAGCCGGCGTACGACCTGTCGGGGGGGCAGCAGCAGCGGCTGTGCATCGCCCGGGCGCTGGCGACGGAGCCGGAGATGGTCCTGTTCGACGAGCCGACCTCCGCGCTGGACCCGGTGGCGACGGCGCGGATCGAGGAACTGGTGCAGTCGCTCAAGGAGCGGGTGACGGTGCTGATCGTGACCCACAACATGCAGCAGGCGGGGCGTGTATCGGACTTCACGGCGTTCATGTACCTCGGGGAGATGGTCGAGTTCGACCGGACCGAGAAGGTCTTCCAGAACCCCGGCAAGCAGTTGACGGAGCAGTACATCAGCGGCCGGTTCGGCTGACCCGGACAGGCCCCCCGCCCGGGGCTGTTTCTCTTCGATCCGGCGGGCAATTCGGCAGTCGCGGGGCGTGGTTGCCGATACCTTCGCCTACTATCCCGGATTGCCCGGGTGGCGACCGCGCGGCCGTCCTCCGGCCCTCCGACAGGGATTCGTGATGAGCCTCCCGCCCAGAGCCGTGCCCCCCTCCGTCAACGGATGGAACGCCCCCTACCTGGACGCCGAGTACGAGCGGTACCGGCGCGACCCGGCGTCGGTGTCGGCGGAGTCTCGGGCGTTCTTTGCCGGTTTCGAGTTGGCGATCGCCGGTGTCCCCTCGGCGGCGCCGGCCACGAAGCAGGCGCCGGCGGTGGGGCAGGCCTCGCCGTTCCAGGTGGCGGTGGACCGGCTGATCGAGTCGTACCGGGTGATGGGGCACATGGCGGCGCGGCTGGACCCGTTCGGCCGAGAACGTGAGCGCCCGGCCGCCCTCTCGCTCGGTCATCACGGTTTGAGCGAGTCGGACCTCGACCGTCCGGCGGACGCCGGCGCGATCGGCATGACGGCGGCGACTCCGTTGCGGGAAGTCGTGGCGCGGCTCGAGGAGATCTACTGCGGCTCGACCGGCGCGGAGTTCATGCACATCCAGACGGTCGAGGAGCGCGAGTGGCTGCTCTCGTGGTTCGAGGGTCGGCGGGGGCGGCTCGAGTTGAACCCGGGTGAGCGGGCGCACGTCCTGGCCCAGTTGCTGGCGTCGGAGCAGTTCGAGAACTTCACGGCGAAGCGCTACCCCGGCGACAAGCGGTTCAGCCTGGAGGGGGGCGAGTCGCTCATCCCGCTGCTCGATCGTCTCGCGGAGGCGAGCACGGAACTCGGCGTCGAGGAGATCGTGCTCGGCATGGCGCACCGCGGTCGGCTGAACGTGCTGAACAACATCCTGGGCAAGACCTACGCCCAGATCTTCACCGAGTTCGAGGACAACTGGGAGCAGGACTTCGCGGACGGCGGGGGCGACGTCAAGTACCACCGGGGGTACTCGGGCACGCGGCAGTTCGGCAGCGGGCGGATGCTGCACCTGGCGATGGCGAGCAACCCGAGCCACCTCGAGGCGGTCGACCCGATCGTGCTGGGGCGGTGCCGGGCCAAGCAGCGGCTGCGAGGGGACACGGAGCGGCGGCGGGTGATTCCAGCGCTGGTGCACGGCGACGCGGCGATCGCGGGGCAGGGCATCGTCGCCGAGTGCCTGAACCTCTCGCAACTCGAAGGGTACACGACCGGCGGCACGATCCACGTGGTCGTGAACAACATGATCGGTTTTACGACGCTGCCGGAGGACGGTCGGTCGTCGCGGTATTGCACCGACGTGGCGAAGTTCGTCGAGGCGCCGGTGCTGCACGTGAACGGGGAGGACCCCGAGGCGTGCGTGGCGGCGGCGCAACTGGCCATCGAGTACCGACAACGCTTCCGCAAGGACGTCTTCATCGACATGTGGTGCTACCGGCGCTACGGGCACAACGAGCAGGACGAGGCGTCGTTCACGCAGCCGGTGATGGCCGCGCTCATCAAGCGCAAGCCCAGCGTGCTGAAGGTGTACGCGGAGCGGCTGCTGGCCGAGGGCGTGATCAACGAGCAGGACATGGAGGCGATCCGTCAGCAACTCGACGACGCGCTCGAGAAGGCGCAGGAAGCGGCGAAGAGTTCTCCCTACGACCCGACGATCGATCCGGGCAGCGCACGGTGGTCGGGGCTGCAGCCGCGGCACTCGCACGATCCGGTGGAGACGGGCGCGCCGCGGGAGTTGATCGAGCGGGTGTGCGCCGGGCTTGCGGCGACGCCGAACGGGTTCCGCGTGAACCCGAAACTGAAACGGCTGCTGGAAGCGCGGGCGCACCTGCCGGAATCGAAGGAGATCAGTTACGCCGACGCCGAGTCGCTGGCGTTCGGCACGCTGCTGCTGGAGGGCGTGGCGATCCGTCTGAGCGGGCAGGACAGCCGGCGGGGCACGTTCAGCCACCGGCACGCGGTGCTGCGGGACTTCGAGACGGCCGCGCCGTTCACGCCCCTGAACAACATGCTGCCGGTCTGGGAGCCCGGGTCGGGCGAGCCGTTCGTGCCCGGGAAGCAGCAGGCGCGGTTCTGCGTGTACGACAGCCCGCTCTCCGAGGTCTCGGTGATGGGGTTCGATTACGGCTACTCGCTCGCCGACCCGAACATGCTCGTGATCTGGGAGGCGCAGTTCGGCGACTTCGCCAACGGGGCGCAGGTGATCATCGACCAGTTCCTGGCTTCGGCGGAGAGCAAGTGGGAGCGTTGGTCGGGGCTGGTGCTGCTGCTGCCGCACGGGTACGAGGGGGCGGGGCCGGAGCACTCGTCGGCACGGGTGGAGCGGTTCCTGACGCTGTGCGCGGGCGGGAACATGCAGGTGGCGTACCCGTCGACCGGGGCGCAGATATTCCACCTGCTCCGTCGGCAGGTGAAGCGGGCGTTCCGCAAGCCGCTGGTGGTGTTGACGCCGAAGAGCCTGCTTCGCAAGGTGACGAGCACGATCGACGAACTGGAGCGGGGACGATTCCTGGAGATCATCGACGACCCTGCGTTCGAAGGGCCGAAGGGCGCGGAGCGCAAGGCGGTCACGCGCGTGGTCCTCTGCTCCGGGAAGTTCTACTTCGAGTTGGACGAGCGGAGGCGCGAGATCGGGCGCAGGGATATCGCGTTGGTGCGGGTCGAGCAGTTCTATCCGTTCCATCGCGACATGCTCAAGGGCGTGCTCGACCGCTATCCGGCGTCGGTGGAGGTGGCGTGGTCGCAGGAGGAGCCTCGCAACGCGGGGGCGGCGATGTTCATGCTGGACCGGCTCCGCGAGGAACTGGGCGTCTCGGCCCGGTACATCGGGCGCGAGGCCTGCCCCACGCCCGCGGTCGGATCGAAGCGCATTCATGCGATCGAGCAGGAGTCGATTCTCTCGCGTGCCGTGGGGCCGCGTCCGGCGGATGGCACCGGGGACTCCCCGCCGAAGCAGACGAAGCCGGTCCCCGCCGGCGCGTGACGCCCGGTCGCGGAGCCTCTACGCTCAAGACCCCGTCGAGACAGGGACGATCCTCATGCCGGTGGACATCGTGATTCCGAACGTGGGCGAGTCGGTGACGAGCGGCGTCATCGCGTCGTGGCGGCGTGCCGAGGGCGACTTCGTGCAGCGCGACGAGCCGGTGCTGGACCTCGAGACCGACAAGATCACGATGGAGGTGACGGCCCCGGCGTCGGGCGTCCTGCACCACGCGGCGAAGGAGGGGGACGAGGTGGGCATTGGCGCGGTCGTCGGGACGGTGGACGAGTCGGCCAAGGCCGAGGGGGCCGGCGCGACGAAGGCGGAGTCCAAGCCTGCGAAGACCGAGGCGGAGGCGCCCCCTGCGAAGGAGCCTGCGCCGGCCGCTCAGCCCGTGGCGGCGACGCCGGCGCCTGCCGCGGCATCGGGTGATCGCCCCCGCGCGACGCCGCTGGCTGAGAAGATGGCGCAGGAGTTGGGCGTCGACCTGGCGCGCATCGTCGGGACCGGCGCGAGCGGGCGCATCCGCGAGCAGGACGTGCTGGCGGCGGTGCAATCGCGAGGGGCGGCGGGTGCGCCCGGCCCGGCGTCGGGCGAACCGGCGACGGTTGCGGGGCCGTCGCGGGGTGTGACGCGTGAACGGATGAGTCCGCTGCGGCAGCGGGTCGCGGCGAGGCTCGTGGAGGCGCAGCACACGGCCGCGATGCTGACGACGTTCAACGAGTGCGACATGACCGCCGTCATGGAACTCCGCAAGCGGTACAAGGAGTCGTTCGAGAAGAAGCACGGCGTGGGGCTGGGCTTCATGTCGTTCTTCGTGCGGGCTGCGGTGAATGCGCTGCGGGCCTTCCCGCTGGTGAACGCGTCGATCGTGACCGATGAGGACGGCAAGCCGGGGATCGAGAAGCACGACTATTGCGACGTTGCGCTGGCGGTGGCCAGCCCGAAGGGGCTGGTGGTGCCGGTGGTCCGCAACGCGGAGGCGCTCTCGTTCGCGCAGATCGAGGCGAAGGTGAAGGACTTCGCGGCCCGGGCGCGGGAAGGCAAACTGGAACTGAGCGAGTTGCAGGGCGGGACGTTCACGATCACGAACGGCGGCGTGTTCGGGAGCCTGCTCTCGACGCCGATCCTGAACCCGCCGCAGTCGGCGATCCTGGGGATGCACGCGATCCGCAACCGTCCGGTGGAGCACCCGGACAGGCCGGGAGAGATCGCGCTGCGGCCGATGATGTACCTCGCGCTGAGTTACGACCACCGGATCGTGGACGGCGCGGAGGCGGTGTCGTTCCTGGTGCGCATCCGCGAGGGGATCGAGCGGCCGGAACGGCTGATGCTGGACCTGTGAGTTCAGGCGCGCTCGCGGGCGATGCGGTCGAGGAGGCCGGTGCAGGAGCGGACGAGCATGTCGAAGACGTGCTGGAACCCGTCCGGGCCGCCGTAGTAGGGGTCGGGGACGTCGAGTTCGCGTTCGGTCGCGCCGGCGAGAGTCGGGTCGTAGGAGCGCATGAGTCTCACGCGTCCCTCGGGCGCACCGGCGTCGAGCAGGTCGTCGCGGTTCGAGCGGTCCATGGGGAGGATGAGTTCGAAGCGCTCGAAGTCGCGGCGTGGGTCGAGTTGCCGGGCGATGGAGACGAGTTTCACGCCGTTCTGTCGCGCGACGGCGGCGGCTCGGGCGTCGGGGCGTTCGCCGACGTGCCACGCGCCGGTGCCGCAGGAGTCGGCCTCGAACGCGTCGCGCACGCCGCGAGCGTCGGCGAGGTGGAGGAAGATGCCCTCGGCGAGCGGGGATCGGCAGATGTTGCCGAGGCAGACGAAGAGGAGTGAGCGCGGCGTCGTCTCCGGTTGCGCAGTCATGCGGCTTCCTCGCGTTGCTCTGCCTCCCGGCCCCGCCAGGCGCGTTCGAGCGTGCCGACGTAGCCCGATCGCTCGACGAGATCGCCAGCATGTCGGCGCACGGCGTCGGAGAGCGTGGCGAGGCGCGGACGGTCGTTCGCCAGCCGCAGCAGCGTGCCCGCGATCGCGTTCGCCGAGCCGAGCGAGGCGGCGCAGTGGGCGCGGGCTTCGTCGGGATAGAGCCGCCCCTGCACGATGCTCGCCGCGGCGACGACGGGCACGCCCGATGCGTGGGCGGCGGCGATCAGCCCGGTGGGTGGCGGGGCGTGGGGGTCGGTGGCGGGAGCGACCACGGCGGCCGCGTCGCACGCCGCGATGAGCGAGGGCACCGGGCGGCACGTGACGAGCAATCGCCAGTTGATCTGCGCGCGGGCGTGGAAGCGTCGGGCGCGCGCCAGCCAGGCGGACCGGGCGTCCACGAGGCCGCAGATGGTCGTGCCGGCGATGTCGAGGAGACCGATCAGGAAGATGAACCGTCGGGCGTCGCCGGTGGTGGGCGGGTCCGCGAGCAACGCGACGACGAAATCCCGGTCGTCGAGTTCGAGCGCGTGCCGAGCGGCGGCGCGATCGGCGCGCGTGCCGGCGTCCGCGGCGGCGGCGGCGATGACGTGCGCCGACGGGACGGGCAGGATCCGCGTCATCGGCCCGCAGGCTCGGCGGGCGGTCGTCTCCAGACCGGCACTCCAGCACTGCACGGTATCGAAGGGGGCGCGATCGCGGACGAAGCGCCGGAGGCCGTTGAGCGCGAGCGCGGGTCGGCCGAGCGGGGCGACGATCCGGTCGGTGGTCCGCAGGCCGAGGTCGGCGCATCGGGTCTCGGCCTCGCCCGCTCCGATGACACAGACGGTGTGCGCGAACGCCGGCGTTCGGCGCACCGCGGCGGCGCAGGCGATGGCCGCGCCGTCCAGCCCATGCCCGTTGGGGGGGGGCGTGAGCAGGTGCAGCACGCGCGGTTGACGCTCGCTCGTGGTCACCGGGCGGCCCGCTCGTCGGAGATGGTCGTCTTCTCGTGGGTGAAGAAGGTCTGCGCGAGGCGGGTGCCGACCAGTTTGGCGAACTGGTCCTGGGCTTCGCGGATCCGTGCGGTCTCGACGGGAGCCGTGCCCTGACGCTGCGGGGCGGTCACGACGAGTTCGTATCCCTGATCGTCCTCGGGCCAGAGCCTCGTCTCGGTGGGCACGTCGATGACCTTCAGGCGGAGGCGTGCGGTGGGGAGGTAGGACTGCCCGTCGGGCGAGAGGGTGAACTCCTCGACAGAGGCGTAGACGACGACGTCGGCGTTGACCGTCTTGCCCACTTCGGTGACGGGGACGAGTTGACCGGTCTTCGACTGGCGGGAGGCGGTGATGGCGGCGCGAGCGTCCCGCAGGTCGCGCACGACGCCCTTGTCAACGAGCGTCTGCTCGGCTTGCGTGGCGATGGCGAGCCGCAGGTCGCTTCGCGGCAGGCGCGTGCCGATATCGTCCACGAGGATGACCGTCGGGCGGTCGCGTTCGAGAGTGTGGGCGGCCTGCGTCTTCTCAGGCCCGTGGACGATCATGAACACGGGGGCGACGATGTTGCACGCGGCGAGCGCGCACGCCAGCGACCCCGCGGCGCACGCGATCAGCCAGGCGGCGCACCGGGGGGGCCTAGTACGTGATGACGTTCGGTTCCTTGTGGTCATAGAACAGCCATGTCGCTCGATCGACGAAGCGTTTGACGAGGGCGGACGCGACGAGCGGGCCGGAGACGCCATGGACGCCCTGGCCCTCGGAATCAGGAAACTGGACGCGGACCTCGCGCCGGAAGACCTCGAAGTCCGGGTTGCTCGAATCGGCCTCGAACACGGTCACGGCGCCCCAGCCCAGCCCGTTCCACTGGTACGGGTTGCCCGGTTCGCGGACCCGATACTCGATGAGTTCGACGTGGATGAGGCGTTCGACGCCGAGTTCGGCCATGAGACGCGACGGCTCCCACGCCATCCAGGCAGGGTCGTTGTTCAAGAAGGGGAGCGTCTGCGACGCGGGCACGTAGTGGCTCGCGCCGACGCCGTTCGCCGGGTCGGCCAGGCGAGCGGTCATCCGTTCCATGAGCGTCGCGACGATGCCCGGGAAGTCCGCCTGCACGGAGCGGTCGGCGACGACGACGACGGCAAAGGACTTGCCCTGCAACCCACGGTACTGGGCGGGCACGCTCGTGGATCCGGTCCGGCGGGCGGACTCGGCCATGCCGCCGACGAGAGGAGCGACGATGCAGCCGCTCAGGCCGGCTCCGGCGAGCAGCCCGAGCGCGCATGCGCGAGCAGCCCGCCATCGCGTCCGCCGTCTCGGGCGTGTGGTCATTCGAGGTTCTCCTGAGGAGCCGCGACCGCTCCGGAGCGGCACTCCGGCACCCGTTCGCCCGCGAGGGCAAGCCTATCCCGCCCGCCAGACGGCCGCCTTGTAGGCCCAGGCCGCGAGCAGCATGGCGACACCCCAGCCCGTCACGCGGGGGGTCACCACGCTGCCATACATCCGCCCGATGCGTGAGCCGGTTGCCGCGACGTGGAGGAAGCCCCAGAAGAGAGCGGCGAGGAGGACCGCGCCGAGGGCGCCCGCGGGCTGGGTGAGAAACGCCTCGACGAATCGACCGTGGGCGGCGTGGCTGACGGCGGTGGTCATGCCGCAGGTCGCGCAGGGCCAGTCGAGGGCCTGCGCCCAGGGGCACGGGGGGAGGCCGAGTTGGGTGTGGGTGCCGTGGCCTTCGGGGTCGGGGGAGGTCCAGGCGGCCGCCCCGAGGACGGCGAGGCAGGCCGACGAAGCGGCGGCCGCGCCGACCCGCTCCCCGAGGCCGACGCGGGCGACCGGTGGCGGTGCGCTCGTCGTGGGGGGGGCGGTGTCGTCGGCGCTCATGCGCGACTGTAGGAACGCGGCGACCCGTTCACGCCGAGAGGCGGAGTTCGGCGGCTCCGCGGTTCGGTGATTCTTCGGCGAGCAGGATCGAGCCGCTCGAAGGACGGGCGTGAGGCGCGTTGTCATCGTCCGTCCGTCGCAGGCGATCGGCGACGAGGAGGACATCCTGCGGCCTCGTGGCCCTGGACAGGGCGTCGCGCACGAGGAGTACGCGGATCCCGACGGCGGCAGGGTCCTGTTCCGTGCCGATCGCCGGCAGGTCCGGTGCGGCGCGACCGTCGTCCAGCAGGCACCAGAACTGCCGAGCGGTCCTGTCGAATCGGTAGACGAGTCGCAGGAGGCGCATCTCGAGCGTTCCGTGGAGCGAGGTGACGAGGAAGCGATCGTCGCCGAGGTGTCCGAGGAAGGTGTGCGGATCGTCGCCGACGACGGTGCCGCGGAGGAGGGAGACGAGGTGCTGGATGAGGGTGTCGCCCATGTCGTAGCCGTAGGCGGCGTTGTAGGCGGAGAAGCCGCGGATGTCGATGACGGCGGCGTCGTAGCCGAGGCGAGCCTGCACGCTGGCGGCATCGCCGGAGCGGGCTTCGATGAGTTCGGCGAGGTGCTGGTCGCAGCGGACCCGGCCGGGCAGTCCGGTGAGCGGGGCTGTTCGTGTGCGCACGGATCGGCAGGCGTCGAGAGCGGCGTGGAGCAGGTCGGAAACCGTGAGGACGCCGACGGGCGCCTCGCGGTCGACGAGCAGCACGGGGCCGTCGGCCGCGCCCGCTTCGCGGCAGGCCGCGAGTTCGAGCAGGGCGAGCACGTTGGTGCCCTCGGCTGGAGCGGTGGGGCATGGGCGGGCGACCATGTGGAGGAAGCCGGACGCCCTGGCATCGCTCGCGGCCCTGAGGAGTTGATCGCGCGCGCACCAGCCGACGAGCCGACCATCCTCCGTGACGGCCACTCCCGGCACGCCCGGATCGCGGAGAACCTGCCTCGCGGCGTCCGAGACGCGTACGGAACCGTCCAGGGCGAGGACGGCTCGGCCGTAGGCGTCGGCACTGAGTTCGCTCGGGTCGCAGGAGTGCCCCGCGTCGGTGCCCTGGCGAGCGTTGCGCAGGGCCTCGAGGACGCCGGGGTCGAGCGATTGGCGCGGCTCCCCCGGACGCCCGAGGAAGTAGCCTTGACCCGCGCCGACCCCGAGTTCCATGAGCGACGCGACCTCGGAGGCCTCTTCGATGCCCTCGGCGACGATCTGGACGCCGCTGAGGCGTCCGAAGTGCAGCATGAACCGGATGAGGTTCTGGCGGATGCGATCGCGGTCGACGGAGGCGACGAGTTCGCGGTCGAGTTTGAGCCAGTTTGGCCGGAGGAGCATGATGCGGCTCAGGCCGCTGGTGCCCGCACCGACGTCGTCGATGGCGAGTTGGAAGCCGTGGTCCTTGACGCGGTGTGCCTGTTCGAGGAGGTCGCTGGCGAAGGGCGCCTCGGAGCGCTCGGTGATCTCGAGCACGACACGCCCCGGCGCGAAGCCTCCCGCGTGCAGGATTTCATCGCGGACGGTGTCGGCGAAGCGGGGATCGCCGAAGACCTGCGGCGAGCAGTTCATGAAGAGCAGGACGCCGGCCTTCCACGAGGCGGCCGATCGGAGCGCGGTCAGGCGGGCGACGCGCTCGACGTCCCAGAGGCGGTCGGCGGCCGCGGCCGCGTCGAACAACTCGCCGGCGTTGGCGAAGCCGGACTCGGGCTTCGGTCGGCAAAGGGCCTCAAGGCCGAGCACGATGCCCCGGCGCATGTCCACGATCGGCTGGAACGCGGCATCCACGAGGCTCTCGCGGACGAGACGATCCAGCCCCTGCGAGTTGTCATCCGGCGACTTCCCGGACGTTGCGCTGTGCTTCGCGGGGTGGGGCATCGGTCTGGTGCTCCACTCGCCGGCTGCCGGGCCGGTCGATCGGAAGCATCATCGACGCCGATACCCCCTTGCTCCGGGCGGATCGGGGAGCGTGCCCCCTGACCTGAACGGATGCGCGGATAGGGGCGGCTGGTGTGCGAGTTCTCGGGCAGCCGAGCCGGCACCCAGCCACGCGAGCCGGGTGCGCTATCGGGAGCACGAGGTCTCGAATGCGGTGGGAGGCGGTGCCGGGGCGGACCTTCAGTCGAAGCGGAAAACGCCCTTGCGGTAGCCGTAGACGTAGGCCACCACGGTCGTCAGCAGGAAGAACATGATGCGGCCGAGCCAGAGGGCTGATTCTTCGGAGCCGGGTTCGAGGCCGCGGAAGGTGGTCGCCCACGGGTAGAGGAAGACGATCTCGACGTCGAAGACGAGGAAGACCATGGCGATGAGGTAGAAGCGGACGTTGAACCGCTTGCGGGCGGTGCCGACGGGGTTCATGCCGGACTCGTAGGTCATGCCCTTGGTGCGGCCCTTGCGGGCGGGGCCGATGAGCATGGTGAGGACGATGTTCGCCACCGCGAAGGTGACGGCCATGAGGAGGATGATGCCGATCGGGAGGTAGGGGGCGAGTCCGTCATTGGCGAGGGTGGGGGCCATGAGGGCGGGACTATAGCGTGCGACGATCGGGTGTGGGGGGCGATGGACGCCTGCCGAATCGGCAGTCCCATGCAGTGTGCGGCCGGGCGTCTGACAGACAAGGTCGAGGACGCCCCTGCTCTTCCCCGCACGACCCGGCGTTCAGGGGGGTGTGAGGCCAAGTCGTGCTGGCACCGCGGTTGCCCGGAGTGGTGGCCGAACCGAGGCTGTCGGTCCATACCGGTGCGACTCCGGGCATGGGTCCAGCCGTTGTCAGCCCATTCATTCGAGACAGGGAGCGAAACGCCCATGGCAGTCAAGCAGCTCACCTTCGACGTCGAAGCCCGCCAGGCCCTCCTGGCCGGGGTTGAGAAACTCGCCCGCGCCGTCAAGAGCACCCTCGGCCCGCGCGGCCGCAACGCGGTGCTGGACAAGTCCTGGGGCGGTCCGTCGGTGACCAAGGACGGGGTGACGGTGGCCGAGGAGGTCGAACTCCGCGACAAGGCGGAGAACATGGGGGCGAGGCTCGTCAAGGAGGCGTCGAGCAAGACGTCGGACGACGCCGGGGACGGGACGACGACGGCGACGGTGCTGGCCGAGGCGCTGTTCCGCGAGGGGCTGCGCCACATCGCGGCGGGGGTGGACGCGAACGCGCTGGTCCGGGGGATGAAGCGTGCGGTTGAGGCGGCGTGCGAGCACATCGACTCGCTGGCCAAGCCCGTGAAGGGGAAGGCGGACGTGCAGAACGTCGCCGCGATCAGCGCGAACAACGACGTTGAGATCGGGCGGATCATGGCGGACGCGTTCGACAAGGTGGGCAAGGACGGCGTCATCACGGTGGAGGAGGGCAAGAGCCTCGAGACCGAGGTGAAGGTCGTCGAGGGCATGCAGTTCGACCGCGGGTTCCTCTCGCCGAACTTCGTGACGAACGCGGACGAGATGAAGGTCGTGCTCGAGAAGGCGCTGGTGCTGATCCACGAGGACAAGATCGAGAACGTGACCAAACTGGTGCCGCTGCTCGAGAAGGTGATGCAGGCGAAGAAGCCGCTGCTCATCATCGCGGAGGACGTGACGGGCGAGGCGCTGGCGACGCTGGTCATCAACAAGTTGCGCGGGACGCTGCAGGTCGCGGCGGTGAAGGCGCCGGGGTACGGCGACCGCCGCAAGGCCATGCTGCAGGACATCGCCGTCCTGACCGGCGCGACGGCCGTGATGAAGGACCTGGGCGTGGAACTCGACAAGATCGAGCTGCGCCAGTTGGGCATGGCGAAGAAGGTCGAGATCGACGGGGACAACACGACGATCATCGAGGGGGCCGGCTCGACGAAGGACATCCAGGGCCGCATCGAGCAGATCCGACGCGAGATCGAGACGACGACGAGCGATTACGACCGCGAGAAACTCCAGGAGCGGCTGGCGAAACTGAGCGGGGGCGTGGCGCAGGTCCGCGTCGGGGCGGCGAGCGAGGCGGAACTGAAGGAGAAGAAGGCCCGCGTCGAGGACGCCCTGCACGCCACACGGGCGGCGGTCGCCGAGGGCATCGTGCCGGGCGGCGGCGTGTCGTTCATTCGAGCGCGCTCGGCGATCGAGAGCCTGAAGGAGTGGAAGGCGGTCTTCGGCAAGGCGAAGGAAGTCACGGCCGAGGACGTGGGTCAATCCCGCTTCGACATGGCCGCGGGGATGGAGGTCGTGCGGCAGGCGTTGACGGTGCCGCTGTTCACGATCGCGGAGAACGCCGGCGCGAAGGGGTCCGTCGTCGTCGCGAAGGTGGCGGAGAGCGACAAGGCGAACTTCGGCTACAACGCGCTGACGGGCGAGTACGTCGACCTGGTGCAGGACGGCGTCATCACGCCGGCGAAGGTGGACCGACTCGCGCTGCAGAACGCCGCGAGCGTGGCGACGGTGCTGCTGACGGCGGACTGCATCATCACCGAGAAGCCGGAGAAGAAGGACGCGAACGGCGGGCACGACCACCACCACCACGGCGGCGGCATGGGTGGCATGGGAGGCATGGGGGGGATGGACTTCTGAGATGACAGCCAACTTCATCGTCTGCGCTGGAGTCGATCGCAACTACGAGAAGCAGTTAGGCTTCGATGTGGCAGTCACGTGGCCGTCCAAGCTGCCGACCGAGCGATGCACCTTCGTCCATCTACTGACGGTCGTGGACGTCTACGAAATACCAAGGAACCAGCGACCGGAGCTTCGATCGCTCCCGCCTGCTGATCGGACACTTCGCGACGGTCTGAGAGGACTGTCGATCAGGTTCGAAGTCGATGGCCCATTGTTTGACCAGGTCGTATGTGAACGTATCGGTGAACTTGCTGGCAGCGCGAGCATCGAAGCAACGAGATGGGATTGGGCTGAGTCTTTGGAGGAGGCAAGGGATGATCTCTGAGGCCACACTCAACGAGGCCACACGTCGCCTGGTCGAGCGGTTCCATCCCGCCGCGGTCATTCTCTTCGGTTCGCAGGCCCGGGGCACGGCCGACGACCGCAGCGACGTGGACCTGCTCGTCGTCTGTCCGCTGAAGCCCGGGGAGGATCGCGTGGACGTGTGGCTCCGGATGGAGCGTTCGCTGTGGGGTCTGAGGCTCGGACGAGACATCGTCCTGATGACGCCGGAGGAGTACGAACGGCTCAGGCGGAGACCGGGCACGGTCGCGGCGTACGCGCACGAAGAAGGCAAGGTGCTCTATGCCAGCGCCGCGTGAAGGGCAGGAGGGAACGGCTCAGCAATGGCTGGCGTACGCACAGGACGATCTCTCGACCGCGGAACTCGTGCTGCGGCAGGAGGAGCCGCTCTGCGCGATCGCCGCGTTTCATGCTCAACAGGCCGCGGAGAAGGCGCTCAAGGGGTTTCTGGTCCACTGCGGCGTGACGTTTCCGTACACGCACAGCATCAGCGCTCTCCGAGAGTTGGCGCAACCGCGAGCGCCGTGGGTCGATCGTCTCGTCGATGCGGACAGGCTTACGCTGTACGCGTCGACGACGAGGTACCCGGGGATCGCGCTCTATGTTGGACTTGGCGACGCGCGGCAGGCGGTGGCACTCGCGGGCGAGGTTCTCGGCGAGGTCTGCAAGGCACTGAAGCAGGAAGGGATTGATTTGTGAGGATCGATGACGGTGAACCGATGTTCACCTGATGGCTCGGTCGGGCATTGACTGGCGGATCATCATGGAACTCCACGCCTCCATCCGCGGCTTTTTGCTCTCGCACGCGGCCTCCGCCGGGCGCGATCGGCCCGTGGACGCGGCTGCGATCGCGGCGGGCGTCAAGCGGCCGCGTGAGACGGTGATGCGGGCCTTGCGCGTGATGCAGGACGAGTTGGGCGAGGTGACGTACACCCCGGCGACGGACGGCACGCTGGACTGCCGCGACGTTCGCCTCACGGACAAGGGACGGCAGGCGTCGTATCACGACGAGACGCACGCATGACCGCCGCGGCTGCGGACGCCGCGGGAGAACGAAGGCACACAGCGCGGGGCGCTCCCGCGAAGGACCGAACGGAGAAACGCATCATGGCCATCAAGCCGCTCGAAGACCGGATCGTTGTCAAGCCCGTGGAGCAGGAGACGAAGACCAGCAGCGGGCTGTACCTGCCCGAGACCGCGAAGGAGCGTCCGATGCAGGGGGACGTGGTCGCGATCGGGCCGGGCAAACTGCTCGAGAACGGCAAGCGTGCCCAGCCGACGGTCGGCAAAGGCGACCGCGTGGTGTTCGGCAAGTACGCGGGCACGGAGGTCGAGATCAAGGGCGTGAAGCACCTGATCCTGCGTGAGACGGAGTTGCTCGGCGTGATCGAGGGCTGACGCAGGAACAGCGGAGCAGCAGGGCAGCAGAACAGCAGACTGCGTGCACGCGTTGCTCCGGCTTCGATCGGATGTCAGGTTGTGTGTCGCTCTGCTGCTTTGCTGCTCTGATGCTCTGATACTCTGAGAGGTACCCATGTCCACCAAGCAGATCATGTTCCACGACGCCGCGCTCCTTGAGATGAAGAAGGGCGTGGACCGTCTCGCCGACGCCGTCAAATGCACGATGGGCCCGAGCGGGCGACACGTCCTGATCGAGAAGTCCTGGGGCGGCCCGTCGGTCACGAAGGACGGTGTCTCGGTCGCCAAGGAAGTGTCGCTGCCCGAGCCGTTCCAGGCGATGGGCGCGAAGATGGTGAACGAGGTCGCCAAGAGGACGGCCGACAAGGCGGGCGACGGCACGACCGCCGCGACGATCCTCGCGCAGGCCATCTTCACCGAGGGTCTGCGGCACGTGGCGGCGGGGGCGAACCCGGTGCTGCTGCAGCGCGGGATCAACCGTGCGGCCGAGGTCGTGGGCGAGGCGATCACGGCGTCGGCGGTCAAGTGCAAGGGCAAGGACGACTACCGCAAGATCGCGTCGGTCTCGGCGAACCATGATGCGCAGGTCGGCGAGATGATCGCCGAGGCGATCGCCAAGGTCGGGCACGACGGCGTGGTCGAGGTCGAGGAGGGCAAGAGCGCGGAGACGACGCTGGAGTACGTCGAGGGCATGCAGTTCGACAAGGGCTACCTCTCGCCGTACTTCATGACCGATCCCAAGACCGCCGAGTGCGTGCTCGAGGACGCGCTCGTGCTCATCCACGAGAAGAAGATCGCGAACCTGGCTGACTTCCTGCCGCTGCTCAATCGCGTCGCGGCGTCGGACAAGCCGCTGCTGATCATCGCGGAGGACGTGGAGAACGAGGCGCTGGCCGCGCTGGTCGTGAACCGGCTGCGCGGGGTGCTGCGGATCTGCGCGGTGAAGGCTCCGGGATTCGGCGACCGGCGCAAGGCGATGCTGGGCGACATCGCGGTGCTGACGGGCGGCACGTTCTTCTCGGAGGACCTGGGGCGGAGCCTCGAATCCATCGAACTGGGCGAACTGGGGCGGGCCAAGAAGATCGTCATCACCAAGGACGACACGACGATCATCGAGGGCGCTGGGAAGAAGAAGGACATCCAGGCTCGGGCGGAGCAGATCCTCGCCCAGCACGAGAAGTCCACGAGCGACTACGACCGCGAGAAGTTGATGGAGCGGCACGCCAAACTCGTCGGCGGCGTGGCGATCATCAACGTCGGCGGGGCGACCGAGGTGGACATGAAGGCCCGCAAGGACCTCGTCGATGACGCCCTGCACGCCACGCGCGCCGCGGCCAAGGAGGGGTACGTCCCCGGCGGCGGCGTCGCGCTGCTGCGGGCACAGCCTGCGCTCGACGCGGCGCGCTCGAAGGCGAAGGGGGACGAGCGGCTCGGGTTCGACATCGTCGCGGCCGCGCTGGAGGCGCCGGCGAAGCAGATCGCCGTCAACGCGGGCCACGACGGCGACCTTGTGGTCGAGAAGGTGCGCGAGGGGAAGGGCGGGTTCGGGTTCAACGCCGCGACGGGCGAGTACACCGACCTCGTGAAGGCCGGGATCATCGACCCCGCGCTCGTGGCGCGCACCGCGCTGACGAACGCGGCGTCGGTCGCGGGGCTGATGCTGACGACGGACGTGCTGATCACGGAACTGAAGGAGGACAAGGCCGCGGAGTCCGGCGCGGTGGCGTGATCGAACGATCTCCAAGCCCCGGGCGGGAACGCCCGCGGGCTTGATTCACAACCGAGGCACCGGGCGCTGTGCAGCAGGCACTCGTGCGGTGCAGGTCATCGGGGCGGTTGCGTCGTTCCCCGGTGCCTGGTGCCTGATGCCGCGTGCCTTGCCATGCCCACCACCCGCGACTACTACGAGATTCTCGGCGTCGAGCGCACCGCCGACGCGGAGGAGATCAAGCGCGCGTACCGTCGGCTGGCGATGAAGCACCACCCGGACCGCAACCCCGGCGACGCGGAGGCGGAGGTGAAGTTCAAGGAGGCGGCCGAGGCGTACGAGGTGCTCTCGGACGACGCCAAGCGGCGCCTCTACGACCAGTTCGGGCACGAGGGGCTGCGGCGCGGGGGCGGTCCGGCGACCCACGATTTCTCGCGGATGGACGTCTCGGACATCTTCTCGATGTTCGAGGACATCTTCGGCGGTGGCGGGTTCGGCCGTTCCGCCTCGGGGCGGCGCGTGGCGCGCGGCTACGACCTCGAAACCGAAGTCACGCTCACGCTCGACGACGTGCTGCACGGGAGCGAGCGCGACGTCGAGTTCACGCGGCTCGACGTGTGCGACGCCTGCACCGGCACCGGTGCCAAGCCCGGCACCACGCCGCAGCCGTGCGCGACGTGCGGCGGGCAGGGGAAGGTGCAGCAGACGGGCCTGGGGGGCGTGTTCCGCATGGTGACGGTGTGCCCGACCTGCCGCGGGCGGGGCACGGTCATCCGCGAGCACTGCGAGACGTGCCGCGGGCGCGGGCGTGTGTCGCGGAAGCGGAAGATCACGGTGAAGATTCCGGCGGGCGTGTCGGAGGGGCAGGCCGTGCGGGTGCAGGGCGAGGGCGAGCCGCCCCCCCCCGAGGCGTCGCCGGCGGGGACGGGCATTCGCGGCGACCTGCACGTGGTGATCCGCGTTCGCAAGCACCCTCGGTTCGTGCGCGACGGCGACCACCTGCTGCTGGAGCAGCCGATCTCGTTCACGCAGGCCGCGCTGGGAGCGGACCTGACGATCGAGACCCTGGACGGCGAGGCGGCGCTGCGCGTGCCGCCTGGGACGCAGCACGGGTCGGTCTTCCGTGTCGAGGGCGAGGGGCTGCCGAACCTGCGCTCGGGGCGGCGGGGCGACCTGCGCGTGGGGGTGAGGGTGGACATTCCGAAGCGGCTGAGCGCGAAGCAGGAGGCGTTGCTGCGCGAGTACGCGGAGACGGAGGGGGCGAGCGTGCTGGCGGACTCGCCGAGCGTGCTGCGGAAGGTGAAGGATTTCTTCGGCGGCTCGCCCTCGGGCCGCGATGCGAACCGGGAGCCATGAAGAAGCACGAGCGGGACATCACGAACGAGGGCGCGGACCCGACCGCGGGCGGGGGGGAGCAGCCCCCGGCCGAGGACCCGACGGCCGCGCTGCGGGCCGAACTGGACGAGTTGCGAGGGCGGTACCAGCGTGCGCTGGCGGACTACCGCAACTCGCAGCAGCGAGCGGCGGTGGAGCACCGGCTGGCGCGCGAGGCGGGCGTGGCGTCGGTGGTGGAGCGGCTGCTGAGCGTGCTGGACCACTTCGACCTCGCGCTCGGGCACGCGGGGGGGGCGGCGAGCGTCGAGCAGGTGGTGCAGGGCGTGCGGATGATCCGCGACGACCTGCACCGGACGATCCAGTCGCTGGGCGTCACGCCGATCCGCCCGGAGCCGAACGACGAGTACGACCCGCAGCGTCACCAGGCGGTGTCGCATCAGCCGCGCGAGGGCGTGGAACCGGGGCGCGTCGCGGAGACGTGCCAGGTCGGGTACGCGATCGGCGATCGGTTGCTGCGTCCGGCGAAGGTTGTCGTCGGTGCGCCGTGCGAGGATGCGCGGAGCGGCGTATCGGACTCGTGATGGAAGAAAACCACCGTTGCGTCGAGAGGGTTTGCCATGCCGACATATGAGTATTCGTGCCGGAAATGCGGGCATTCCTTCGAGCAGTTTCACTCGATCAAGGCGTCTCCCCTGAAGGTTTGCCCTCGATGCAAGAAGCGATCGCTCGAGCGCGTGATCGGCGCGGGCGGCGCGATTCTGTTCAAAGGTTCCGGTTTCTATCAAACCGATTACCGATCGTCGTCGTACCGCAAGGCGGCGGAGGCGGAGTCGAAGCCCGGCCCGTGCTCGGACTCATGCGGGTGCGCATCCGCGACTCCCGCGCAGGACAAGACCTCGTCGGGGCAGAAGAAGGGAACGTCGGCGCCCGGAGCGTGACCGCGTGGCGCGCCGGCGCACGCGACGCGCCGGAACGCTATGCCACGACTCCCGACCGTTCTCGTGACCGACGTGATCCGTTCGACGCACCAGGGCGAGAGCCACGGCGGCGCGTACCTCATCGATCTCGAGACCGGCGCTTCGACGCAGGTGCTCGACTGGGACACGATGGACATCGACTGGTCGGGGCGCGGGTTCGACCGCGGCCTGCGCGGCATCGCGTACCACGACGGCACCGTGCTCATCGCGGCCTCGGACGAGATCATGGTCTTCGACCCGTCGTTCAAACGCCTGCGTTCCTTCCGCAACCGCTACCTCCGGCACTGCCACGAGATCCATGCCGACGGGGATCGGCTCTTCCTCACCTCCACCGGGTTCGACTCGGTGCTGGAACTGGACCTGCGGACCGGGGTGTTCACGGGTGCGAGGCTCATCCGACACTACCCGCACCGGCTGCTGACCGACCTGGGTGCTGTGATCCAGCATCGGCTGCGGGTGGGCCGCTTCGACCCGACCCGATCGGACGGCCCGAAGCCGGGCGATACGACGCATGTGAACAGCGTGTGGCGCGGGCGTGGGAGGACGTTCGTAGGGGGCGTGCGGCTGGATGCGGTCCACGCCATCGACCGCGACGGCGCACGCCCGTACGCTCCGACCCCGCCGTGGACGCACAACGCTCGGCCGTTCCGTGACGGCGTGCTCTACAACAGCACGTCGGAGAACGCGGTGTGCTACGCCGACCTGGAAGGGAACGTCGTCCGGCGGTTCGCGGTGCCGGAGTTTGACAGCGGAGCGCTGCTGAACGCGAGCATCCCCGCGGACCACGCGAGGCCGGGCTTTGCACGCGGGCTGTGCGCGACCGACGACGGTTTCGTGATCGCCGGGTGTTCGCCCACGACCATCACGGTGTACGAGTTCGAGACGGGGCGCGTGGTGCAGCGGGTGAACGTGTCGAAGGACGTGCGCAACTGCCCGCACGGGCTGGAACTCTGGCCGTACTGATGCGGATTGTGAGAAGTTCGTGCGCGGTGGTGGGAATGGAAGCGACGGAGCCGCCACGGAGTGGCGGGGTACCCGAGGCGCAAGAACTTCCCCCAATCCGTACGAGCGGCCGTACCATCCCGGCGTGCGGATCGTCGGACACGGCATCGATCTCGTGGAAATCGCCCGGGTGGAGGCGCTGATCGGTCGGCATGGCGCGCGGGCGGTCGAGCGCATCTTCACGCCGGGCGAGGCGGCGTACGCGGAGGCATCGTCGCGGCTGCGCGGGCAGCGTTTCGCCTCGCGCTTCGCCGCCAAGGAGGCGGTCTTCAAGGCGCTGGGGACGGGCTGGGGCGCGGGCATCGCGTGGACGGAGGCGGAGGTCGTGCTGCTGCCCTCGGGCGCGCCGACGGTGCGGCTGCACGGGCGTGCCGCGGAGATCGCGGCCGAACACGGCATCACGGGGTGGCTCGTCTCGCTGACGCACACGGCGACGCACGCGGCGGCGTCGGTGATCGCGGTGGCGGAGCCGTGAGCGAGCGTCAGCCGCCGGCGCGGTCGCGCATGTGCGGCAGGAACTCGTCGTTGTACCAGCGCATCCACGCGTGACGGTCCCAGCCGAGTCCGGCGGTGGACCTGCCCCAGAGTTCGCTGGTCAGGCCGACGAGAGCGTTGTGGACCTCGACGCGGTAGGTGACGACAACGGCGTCGATGATGCGCAGCACGACGCCCTCGGTGACGACGCTGAGCGTGGGGTCGAAGCCGACCGCGCTGTCGGCGACGACGGGCGTGAGGTCGCTGACGAAGGCGATCTGCTGGCCGATGACGATCCAGCCGAGCCCGCCGGTGCGGGACTCGGTCGCGCCTCGTGTGTCGCCGCGGACCTGCGAGGCGATGAGCAGCGGGATCATGTCGTGCAGGCGGAGGGTGCGGATGATGCCCGCGGCGGAGGCGGCGTCGGCGTTGCGGTCGCGCTGGAGGCCGCCCGCGAGCACGAGTTTCACGCGGTCGGAGACCTCGCCCGAATGCGCGATGCGCTTGAGGAGCCGTTCCTCGGCCTGGGCCTTGATGGCCGGGTCGTGGTCGAAGACGGCGGCCCAGGCGAGCGTGGCGTCGGCTTCGTCGGTCTCCTGGTCCTGGAGCATGTCGAGGATCGCGGTGCGGACGTCCCGGCCGTCGCGCTTGAAGACTTCGAGCAGCGACGGGTACGCGAACGGCTCGGTGTAGGTGCGGAGTTGGGCGATGCCGACCTGGCGGCGCTCGACGGCGCGCACGTCGCGGAAGTAGGTCGCGCGGAGGCGCTGCAACTCGCGTTCGAGTTCGCGGCGCTGCTTCTGCTGGGCGGCCCACTCCTGGTAGCGGGGGTCGTCCGGGTTCGGGATGTGCGCCCGCAGCCACTCGGGCACGGAGTCTCCGGTCTCGACGGTGGTCCGTGTGTTCGGCTGAGCGGCGGCCGGGGCTGCCGCGCCGGCGACAATCAGCGCCATGCCGACGGCCGCAACCGTGCCCGCATGACGAAGCCACAGGCTCATGGTCAACTCCCCGCGGGCCGGAGGTGGGGAGGGCCGCTCGTGGCGGCCCCGGCTAACCCGCGTCGCGCCGCGACGGCTCGCGGCCGCACCACGATACGCCCGAATCGCACCGGGGGTTGCCCCCCGTCCGCGTGAGGCCTCGTTACAGTACCGGGGGGGCGGTTGCTCCCGTGGAGAACAGCGTGAGCGTTCACTGGCCGATCATCCGTTCGTGCCTGAGCAGGCCGCTCTCGACGGTCGTGATCGACGATCAGAGGCGGTACAAGGCGATCGAGATTCTGCTGGCCGCGTTCCACGTGGCGGACGAGATCGAGCGGCGCTCGAAGACGGCGACGGTGGGGCTGTTGCTGCCGACGAGCGGGGCGTTCCCGATCGCCGCGCTGGGGGCGTGGATCGCCGGGCGGACAGCGGTGCCGCTGAACTATCTGTTGAAGCCGGAGGAGTTGCAGTACGTCATCGACGACTGCGGAACGGACACGGTGTTCACGGTCGGGCCGATGCTCGAGTTCCTGGGCGGCGAGCCGCGTGTGGCGAACCTCGTTCGGCTGGAGTCGATCAACTTCCGGTCGTTCCCCGAGCCGCGTTGGCCGGCGGCCGCGTCGCCGGACAACCTGGCGGTGTTGCTCTATACGTCGGGGACGAGCGGGCGGCCCAAGGGCGTCATGCTGACGCACGGGAACCTGCGCGCGAACGTGCGGCAGGTGGGGGATTGGGTGGACTTTTCGACCCGGGACGTGATCCTGGGCGTGCTGCCGCAGTTCCACTCCTTCGGGCTGACGGTGCTGACGCTGCTGCCGCTGACGGTGGGGATGAGGTCGGTCTACGTGGCCCGGTTCGTGCCGCAGAAGATCGTGCGGATGCTGCGGGAGCACCGCCCGACAGTGCTGGTTGCGATCCCGTCGATGTACGGGGCGATGCTGACGGTGAAGGACGCGACGCCGGAGGACTTCGCGTCGCTGCGGTACGTGGTGTCGGGGGGCGAACCGTTGTCGGAGGACGTGTTCACGCGGTTCCGCGAGCGATTCGGGGTGACGATCAACGAGGGGTACGGTCTGACGGAGACGTCGCCGGTGACGAACTGGTGCCGGCCGCACGAGTGGCGGGCGAGGTCGGTGGGCCGCGCCCTGCCGCGGGTGGAGGAGGTCGTGGTCGATCCGGCGACGGGACGCGTGCAGCCGCCGGACACCGACGGCGAGGTGCGCATCCGCGGGCCGAACCTGATGAAGGGCTACTTCAACCTGCCCGAGGAGACGGCGAAGGCGATCGACGCGGACGGATGGTTCCATACCGGGGACATGGGTCGGCTGGACGAGGACGGGCACCTGTACATCACGGGCCGGATCAAGGAGATGCTCATCGTCGGGGGCGAGAACGTCTTTCCGCGCGAGATCGAGGAAGTGCTGAACCAGCACCCGTCGGTGGGGGCGTCGGGCGTTGTGGGGCTGCACGACCCCGTCCGCGGCGAGGTGCCGATCGCGTTCCTCGAGCCTGCGGAGGGGCAGACCATCGACGAGCGGGCGGTGCTGGCGCACTGCCGGGAGCGGCTGGCGGGGTACAAGGTGCCGCGCGAGGTGCGGGTGCTGGAGAGGTTGCCGCGGAACCCGACGGGGAAGATCCTGCGGCGGGAACTCTCGTCGATGCTCGCTTCGGGCGGTGGGCAGCCGGTGGAGTAGCATCCCTCGGAATCACAACGAAGGAGGCGAACCGTGGATCTGTACATCGACACCGCGAACCTCGAGGAGATCCGCAAGGCGGCCGACCTCGGCGTGCTGGACGGCGTGACGACGAACCCCTCACTCATCGCCAAGGAGGGTGTGGACTACGTCAAGCGGCTGGCGGAGATCTGCGAGGTCGTGAAGGGGCCTGTGTCGGCGGAGGTGATCGCGACGGACTACGAGGGGATGGTGCGCGAGGGACGCGAGCGGGCGAAGATCGCCGGGAACATCGTGGTGAAACTGCCGAGCACGATCGCGGGCCTCAAGGCCTGCAAGACGCTGACGGACGAGGGCACGCAAACGAACATGACGCTGTGTTTCCAGACGCTCCAGGCGTTGATGGTCGCCAAGGCCGGGGCGTTTCTCGTCAGCCCCTTCATCGGCAGGCTCGACGACGTCGCCACCGACGGGATGGACCTCATTCGCCAGATACGCCAGGTGTACGACAACTACGGGTTCGCGACGAAGATTCTGGCGGCGTCGATCAGGCACCCGCTGCACATGGTGCAGTGCGCCCTGGCCGGGGCGGACGTGGCGACCGTGCCGTACAAGGTGATCGAGCAGGTGATGCAGCACCCGCTGACGGACACCGGGCTGGAGAAGTTCGTGGCGGACTACAGGAAGGCGTTCGGTTGAGGCCTTCCCTACTCGACCTCGAACAGGAACTCGATCTCGACCGGAGCGCCCAGGGGCAGGTCGATGGACCCGACGGCCGCGCGGGCGTGTCGGCCGGCGTCGCCGAAGACCTGCTCCATGAGTTCGCTGGCGGCGTTGGCAACCTGCGGCTGGGCGTGGAAGCCCGGCTCGCTGGCGACGAAGACGCCGATTCGGACAACGCGCTCGACGGCGTCGAGGGTGCCGACGGCGGAGCGGACGACGGCGAGACCGTTCAGCGCACACTGGCGGGCGCACTCTCGGGCGGTTTCCTGCGAGACTTCGCCGGGGACGCGGCCTTGGGCGATGAGCCTGCCGTCGCGCATCGGAATCTGGCCGCTGACGAAGACGAGATGGCCGGTTCGGACGGCCGGGACGTACGCGGCAACGGGCTTGGGGGCTTCGGGCAGGGTGATCCCGAGGGTGGCCAGTCGGGCTTCCGGCCCATCGGGACGTTTGTGTGTGTTTTGTTCGGACATGACGGTCTCGGTGGGGGTGATTCGTGAAAGTGGGGGGCCTGTTCGGCAGGATACCGGAACCAACGGGCTTGACATGCGAACCGGAATCAGTAGGGTAGTGCAGCACACGCGCGTGCTTGGTGAGTATCGAGGCCCGGATTCAGATTTCCATGCTCTCATTGACGGTCTTTGTGCCGTCGCCAGTCATCCCGAAAGGGACCGACACTCACCGACAATCCGACCCGGCCTTGAGGCCCGTTCCACGGGGATCGACTGCGCTCGTGGACTCGGACTGATCGGTCGGGGTACCAGACGGAATCGTGGGCGCATCGCCCCGGTCCGCTTTGAGCGTTGCGGCGTCCGCGTGGAGCGGGCGGCGAACGGTCGGGCGTCCGGTTCGATGGCCCGGGTGTTGGAAGCAACTGCGGTCGAAAACACCGGCGCGGGCGGGCCACGTCAATCCCGCCTCAACTCGCGCCAGAGATTGGAGTGTTTCACCATGAAGCGTCGTGCGTTCACCCTCATCGAGCTGCTGGTGGTGATTGCGATCATCGCCCTGCTCATCGGCATCCTGCTGCCCGCCCTCGGCAAGGCCCGCGCCAGCGCGCGCCAGTTGAAGGACAGCACGCAGATCCGCGGCACTCTGCAGGCGATGGTCATCTTCGCGCAGAACAACCGCGACGAGTATCCGCTGGCCAGCCGGCTGGACAAGAACAACGCCACCGTTCCGGCCGGCGCGGACCCCGTGACGAAGGACGTCACGCGGCACCTGTTCTCGGTGCTCATCTTCAACGGGTTCATCCCGACCGAGATTCTGATCAGCCCTGCCGAGGTCAACGGCGACATCCGACAGTTCCAGGGCTACCAGTTCGACCAGCCCGAGAAGGCGCAGGTCAAGGAGCAGGCGCTGTGGGATCCGGGCTTCCGCGCTACGCCGGAGGACACGGGCATCACGGGCGACGCGGACGGCAACCCCGGTTCGTTCTCCTACGCCCACACCCCGCCCTTCGGCAAGCGCAAGGCGAAGTGGTCCAACACCTTCGTCTCGACCGAGCCGGCGCTGGGCAACCGCGGCCCCGGGTACACGGGCGGCGGCGGCAACAACCCCTGGACGCTCATCAAGGGCGCCAACGGCGGCGCTCCGGGCTACGACACCGAGATCGGCGACTCCTCGAACACGCTCCTCATCCACGGCTCTCGCACCAAGTGGAGCGGCAACATCGGCTACAACGACAACAGCACCAAGTTCGAGACCGAGCCTGACCCGGACGGCCTGACCTGGTCGTTCCTCGACCTTCCCGCTGCCCAGCGCACCCAGAACGACAACGTCTTCGTCAACGAGAACGACAAGACGCGCGTCAAGGCGGACTCCCAGAACTTGGGCGGCCCGGCCAACGATAACGCCAACGCCTACATCCGCTCTTACGCCACCGTCACCGCGAACTTCATCATGAATGTCTTCTTCGACTGATCCGCGTCGGCGGGTCGCGCACCCGCCGCGGACAACGCAGTCTGAACCCATCGGGTCCGTCGTCGAAGGGCGGCGGACCCGTTTCACTCCCGTACCACGTGGGCGAGGCATCGACGGAGGCCAGCCATGATCCGCTGCCGGACCCGCACAGACCGAGCCTTCACGCTCGTCGAACTGCTGCTCGTCATCCTGATCATCGGGCTCCTGCTCGGCATCCTGCTGCCGACGCTGGCGGGCGCGCGTGAGCGGGCGCGCCGGCTCAAGGACTCGACGCACGTGCGGGCGATCGCGCAGGCGCTGACGGTCTGGGCCGGGAACAACGCCGGCGCGTACCCCCTGCCGAGTCGGCTCGACCTCGCCGACGCCACGGTCTCCAAGGGCGGCAACCCGCCGTTCGTGAAGGACAACCTCGCCAACATCCTGTCGGTGCTCATCTACAACGAGGCGCTGACCGTCGAGCAGTGCCGCAGCCCGCTGGAGATGAACACCAACATCCAGGTCGATTTCCTCTTCGAGCGAGCGTCGCCCCAGAAGGCCGTGCGCCCCGAGGCCGCGGTCTGGGACCCGGGGTTCTGCGGCTTCCCGGGCGAGCAGAACTCGTACACGGGCGTGGGGCTGGGGCGGCGCGATCCGAACGTGGGGAACGTGTCCTACGCGATCATGCCGCCGCACGGGGCGCGCGTCGAGCGGTTCGCGGGGTCGTTCGATCCGAGGGCGGTGGTGGCGGGCACGCGCGGGCCGCGGTTCATCGGGCAGCCGGGCGAGTGGACACTCGCGCCGGGGCCGACCGGCTCGGGATCGAACACGCTCAAGTTCTTCCCCCCGAAGACGGAATGGCGCGGGCACGCGGCGATGGGCGACGGCAGCGTCGAACTGCTGACGCGAGCGGACCCGGAGGAGATTCCGATCACGTTCTCGGCGGCGACCGGGGGCGTGGCGCGGGATCGCGCCTACGGGGACAACATCTTCGTGAACGAGAACGATCTCACGGGGGATCAGTTGAGCGAGAGCGTGCCCGGTGACCAGCGCAACGCGCTCATCTCCATCTTCGGGAACGTGACGGTCAGCCAGAACCACGCGGGGATGACGCTGTTCCGCGATTGAGCGCCGGCGCTACTTCTTCAGCGCGCGGACCCAGCCGAGGATCATCAGGACGAATCCGCTCAGGAGGCAGGCGACGACCGCGCCGCCGACCCCGCCCGCGGCCAGTCCGGTCCACGAGGGCATGTCTTCTCCGAGTTGATCGCCCGACACGAGCCAGAGGCCGAGGAGCGCGCCGATCAGAGCGCCCGCGATCACAAGGACAGCCTGGATCAGGTTGTCGCGCCGCCGGAGCGACGGCAACATCCCCACGGTCTCGGCGACGTTCTGGTAGGTATCGAGGCCGTCCGGTTCGTGTGACTTCGGGCCGAGCGCGCCCGGCCGCGTCGGGGGCGCGTCGGGGGTCCGTGGCGTTGAGGGTTCGTGCTGCACGTCCGTGCTCCTGGACCGGTTCACTCCGCCTTGCGGAGCCACTCGGCCTCGAGTTCCTCGACTTCGGCCGCCAGCATACCGCGACGATCCTGGAGCGCGGCCGACTTCGCGGAATCCCGCCACGTGTCCGGTTCGGCGAGCGCCGCGTCCACGTCGGCGATCTCCGCCTGGAGTTCGCCGAGCCGCTCCTCGATCCGATCGACGGACATCCACGAGAAGCGGGACTTCGCCGCCGACGCCGGTTGCGAGTTCCCGTCGGCGATCGGACGCGCCGTTGAAGCCGTCTTTGCGGCCTCGGAGCGTCGATTGTCGGAGACACGGGCGTCGGACTCGGCTTGCGTGCTGCGGGCGCGCTTGTCCAGCCACTCGGTGTAGTTGCCGACGAAGACCTCTGCGCCGCCGCGGCCGTCGAGCATGAGCAGACGGTCGCAGACTGCGTCGATGAGGGCGCGGTCGTGGCTGATGAGGATGATGGTGCCGTCGTACCCGCCATCGGGCGCGAGAGCGTCCTCGAGGCGTTCCGCGCTGGGGATGTCGAGGTGGTTGGTCGGCTCGTCGAGGACGAGGAGGTTCTTTGCGCTGGCGAGCATGGCGGCGAGAGCGGCGCGGCTGCGCTCGCCGCCGGAGAGCGAGCGGAGCGGCTTGTCCTGCTCTTCACCGCTGAAGAGGAACGCGCCGGCGAGGTCGCGGGTTTCCTGCTCGCTCATCACGCGGCCGCCGCTCTCGCGTGCGACGGCCCACCTGAGGTACTCGACGACGCTGAGGTCGGGGTCGGCCTCGTCGTGGACCTGACGCAGGTAGCCGACAATGACCTTGCTGCCGATGCGCACGGATCCGTTGTCCGGCGCGACCTCGCCGAGCAGGCATCGCACGAGCGTGGTCTTGCCCGCGCCGTTGGGTCCGATGACGCCCCAGCGTTCGCCGCGGGCGATGGTCACGTCGAGGTCGTGGAAGAGGACGCGCTCGTGGCCGTCCTCGTTGCGGTAGCGTTTGCCGAGGCCCCGTGCGGAGGCGACGGCGTCGCCGCTGCGCTCGGCCCTGGGGAGTTCGATCTGGAAGGTGGCGAGTTCGGCGGGGCGTTCGAGGCGTCCGTCGGCCTTCTCGCGGTCGAGGCGCGATTCGCGTCCGCGGGCCTGCTTGGCGCGCTGGCCGGCCTTGAAGCGGCGGATGTACTCCTCTTCCTTGCGGAAGCGGGTCTGCTGTCGCTCGTAGGCGCGCATCTGGGTCTGGCGTCGGTCGGCGCGCAACTCGCGGAACTTGGCGTAGTTGCCGGGGTACTCGATGAGCCTTCCCGCTTCGACCTCCACGATCCGCGAGACGACGTTGTCGAGCAGGCGGCGGTCGTGCGAGACCATGACGACCGCGCCGCGGAACTCCTCGCGGAGGAAGGTCTCCAGCCATTCTCGGCCTTCGATGTCGAGGTGGTTCGTCGGCTCGTCGAGCAGCAGCAGGTCCGGGTCTTCGAGGAGCAGGCGGGCGAGCGCGAGCCGCGCCTTCTGCCCCCCCGAGAGCACGTCGGTCATGAGCGCGAACTGCGCATCGGTGAAGCCCAGCCCGTGCAGGACGGCCTCGACGCGGTGGTCGATGGCGTACCCGCCCGCCGCCTCGATCCTGCGCTCCAGGTCTTCCTGGCGGCGCATGAAGCGGGCGAGGGCCTCGCCCTGCGCGCCGGCCATGTCGTGGAAAACCGCGTCCAGTTCGCGGTGCAGGCGGGACAACTCCTCGAACGCGCTCGCGGCCTCGTCGCGCACGGTCCGACCGGGCGTGACCTGCACGACCTGCGCGAGGTAGCCCGCCCGCGCTCCGCGTTGGAGGTTCACGTCGCCGGAGTCGGGCCGCAGCGAGCCGGCGAGGACTCGGAGCAGGGTCGTCTTCCCTGTCCCGTTTCGCCCGACGACGCCGACACGCTCGCCGGCCTCGACGCTGATGGAGCAGCCGTCGAGGATGATGACGTTGCCGTAGTGGAGTCGCAGGTTGGCGGCGGCGAGGAGGGGCACGGGACGATCGTATTGCCGAAGGCCGACCCGAACATCCCCCCGCCGCCGATCCGCATACAGTTGTTCGTGCATACCCGATCTGACCCGATGCCCGGCTCGCCGCTCTCCCAGCCGGTCGAGCCGTTCCCGCCCGCACCGGTCACGCTCCGGACGCTTCGTCGGATGCGCGAGCGTGGCGAGCCGTTCGCGTGCCTGACGTGCTACGACGCGACGACGGCACGGTGGCTGGCGCGGGCCGGGGTTCACGTGCTGCTCGTGGGCGACACGGCGGCGGAAGTGATCCTCGGTTTCCGGCGCACGATCGACATGCCGCTGGAGGTCGCGATCGCGCTGACGGCGGGCGTGAAGCGCGGCGCACCGCACACGTTCGTGATGGCGGATATGCCGTTCATGTCGTACCAGGCCGACGAGGCCGAGGCGATCCGGAATGCGGGCCGGTTCCTGACGGAGGGCCTGGCGGACTGCGTGAAGGTGGAGGCGAACGCCTCGTTCGCGGCGCTGGTCGAGAGGATGACGCGCGCGGGCGTGCCGATCTGCGGGCACGTGGGGAGCCGGCCCCAGACCGCTGCGCTGACGAGCGGCTACGCCTCGGCGGGGCGGACGGCGCAGCAGGCGGAGCGGCTGGTGGCCGACGCGGTTGCCATGGAGCAGGCGGGTGCGGTGCTGCTGCTGGTCGAGGCGGTGCCCAACGAGGTTGCCCGGCGGATCATCGACGCCACGACCGTGCCCGTGATCGGGATCGGGGCGGGACCGGACTGCCACGGGCAGGTGCTGGTGCTTCAGGACCTTCTGGGGCTGTCGGAGCAGGCGCCTCGGTTCGCCGAGCCGGTGGCGGCCCTCGGGCCGGCGTTCCAGTCGGCGGCGACGGAGTGGGTCCGGAGAGTCGCGGAACGGCGCGTGGGAGGGGTGCGGTACGAGATGTTGCCCGGAGAACTGGACCGACTCCGCAGCCGACCGGCCCCGCAAGCCGAATAAACTCGGGCCGGGGGAGGCACAGGCGACCCGCCCGTGCGAGAGCCGGTGTGGAGGCAGGAGGCCCGTGATGCGTCGATTCGTTGCAGTCGGACCCGCGCTCGTCGTCGGCCTGATCGCTCTGCTCGCCGTCCTCACGGTTCCGGCGTTCGTCCGCCAGATCGGGTACGCGACGACCTCGGCCCGAGTGCTGCACGCTCGGCAGTCGCTCGAATCGGACGACATCCTGGACCGCATCAGCCGCGCGACGCGCGCGGTTGCGGACGCCGTCGCGCCGTCGGTGGTCCACGTCGAGGTGCGCACGAACGCGGGGCCGTGGCTGTTCGGATCGGGGTCGACCGGCTCAGGGTGGGTGTACGACGCCGACGGGCACGTGGTGACGAATGCGCACGTGGTGCGCGGCGCGGACGCGATCCGTGTGCAGTTCTCCGACGGCAGGCTGTACGAGGCGACGCTCATCGGGGCGGACCCGTTCACGGACATCGCGGTGCTGAAGGTGCCGACGACGGCCGGGCTGTTCCCCGCGACTCGCGCCACGGGCGTGCGGTTGCAGCAGGGCGACCACGTCTACGCCTTCGGCTCGCCGTTCGGGTTCAAGTTCTCGATGTCGCAGGGCATCGTGTCGGGGGTGGGGCGTGAGCCGCGCGGCGCGGTGGCCTCGGCCAACGGGTACACGAACTTCATCCAGACCGACGCGGCGGTGAACCCCGGCAACTCCGGGGGGCCGTTGGTCGATTCGCGCGGGCGCGTCGTCGGCATGAACGTCGCCATCGCCACCGGGACCGAGTCCGAGGGGACCACCGAGGGCCAGTCCGCCGGCATCTCGTTCGCCATCCCGCTGGCGACCATCGAGGCCGTCGTGTCCCAACTTGTTGAGAACGGGTCCGTCTCGCGCGGGCTGCTCGGCATCACGTTCTCGCCACGATCCGGCGCGGCGCTGACCGAACGGTCGGGCTACAACGGCTACGGCGTGCTGGTCGAGGGGATTTCGCCGCAGGGACCGGCGGAGCAGGCGGGCATCCGGGTCGGCGACGTCATCGTCGCGATCGAGGGTGAGCCGGTCACGGGCGACGGGGTGTTGCGCTCGCTCGTCTCGAATGTCCAGCCGGGGAACCCGGTGCGGGTGCGGTACTGGCGCGAAGGCGAGTTCCTCGAAGCGACGGCCACGCTCGTCGAGAACCCGCGCGGCAATCTGGTGAACGCTTCGGTGATCGAGGCGCTCGAGTCCGCGGGCTTGTACGTGCGCGACTCGCTCGACGCGCGGCGGGGGCGGATCGCGCTCGACGAGCGGCCCGGCGTCATCGGCGTGCGCACCGGGTCGCCCGCTGAACTGCGCGGTTTCGCGGCCGGGCAGAGCATCACCGCGGTCAACGGCAGGCCCATCCGGTCCGTCGGCGAACTCATCGCCGCGCTCGACGAGTCGGGGTTTCTGCTCGGGCGGCGGACGCGATTCACCGTCCAGTTCTCCGGCGACGAGTCGAACCCCGGCTCGGAGCCGCGCGACATCGAACTCCGCCTCGGTCGGTGACCGTCAGTCGGCGGCCTCGATCCGAACACGCACCGGCGTTCCGAACGCCGGCACGACCGCCCGGTTCGCGATCCACTCAGGCTCGTCGATGACAGACTCGGGGTTGTAGACGGTTCGCCACGCCACCACTTCCGCGCTGAAGGTGTGCAGCCCGACGAGCGTGCCCTCGCCGTCGGCGTCGTAGCGCTCCCGACCCTGCCGCCGGACCATGCGCGAGCCGGCGAAGACCCAGCCGCCCGCGGCCTCGTCGCTCAGCGCCCGCCCGGACGTGACATTGACGACCCAGTCGCTCGCGGGCGCTCCCGCGTCGTCGCCATCGGTGAAGAGCAGGACTCGGAGCGGATCGCCGCGCGGCGGCACGCGGATCAGCCGGCCCTCGTCGTCAGGGACGAAGGCGCCGGGCGAGCCGGGCACAAGCCCGACGAGCAGCAGCGCAGCGTGGACGTGCGACGGCAGCGCGCTCGTCATCACCAGCGCCTCGTGCTCGCGCGTGTCCGGCGTGCAGACGATGACTTCGAGGTAGACATCCGGCGTTTCCGGATGGTGGCAGTCGATCGGCACGATGCCCTCGACCTCGACGGCCCGGCGTGCGACGTTGACACGAACGCCCGGGAACGCCTCGATCCAGCCGCCGTCGGGAGCGACGGCGGGCGGGCCATCGCTCGGATCGGCGGCGGCCCGCGGTGTGGAATCCGGCACGCCCCTGTGCGTGGCACACCCGGCGAGCGCGGCCGCGAGGATCAGCCGGAGGATGGAGCGCATCGCATCGCCTCCACGCGCTCGCGGACGAGCCGGCAGAAGACTTCGCCGCGGCGTTCGTAGTTCTCGAACTGGTCCCACGAGGCGCAGCCCGGGCTGAGCAGGACGGCGTCGCCGGGGCGGACGCGCTCGAACGCGCGGGCGACGGCGGCCTCGAGCGTGCCGCACGACTCGGCGTTTGCGCCCGCCGCGCGTGCGAGCGCATCGCCCGTCGCGCCGATCGTGTAGAGGCCGGCGAGTCGCGGCGCGGCCCGGACGATGGGCGAGAGGTCGATGCCCTTGTCGTACCCGCCCGCGATGAGGTGCACCGGGCCGAGGGCGCTCACGGCTTCCAGAGCGACGAGCGTCGCCTCGGGGGTCGTCGCCTTCGAGTCGTTGAAGACGCGGACCGTTTCCGCGCCGGCGCTCGCCTCGCACACGGCCTGCAGGCGGTGGGGCAACCCCTCGAAGGCACGAACGCCGCGTTCGCAGTCCTCGCGGCTCGCGCCCGCGGCCGCACACGCCGCGAGCGCGACGGCGGCGTTCGCGGCGTTGTGCACGCCGGGCACGCGCAGCCCGTCCAGGCGAGCGGCGGCGTCCACGAGCGTCCGACGAACGCCGGGCGCGGACGCCCATCCGTGCACGCCCGGCCCGAGCACGCAGGCGTCGCCGGGCGCCTGGTGGGCGAGGATCCTGCGTTTCGACGCCTCGTAGTGGTCGAGGGTGCCGTGCCAGTCGGCGTGGTTCGGCGCGAAGCCGGTGACGACGGCGATCCCGGGCGACCAGCGGGCCTCGCCCAGCCAGTGGAGCATGGCGCTGGAGAGTTCGAGGACGATCCACGACGACGGGTCGAGCATGTCGAGTTCGCCGAGGAGGGAGCCGCCGATGTTGCCGCCGAGGGTGGTGGGTTGCCCCGCGCCGCGCAGCCCGGCGGCGATCATGGCCGCGGTCGTGCTCTTGCCGACCGTGCCGGTGACGCCGATGACGCGCTCCCGCGCCGGAAGGCGCTCAACGAGCAGGACGATCTCGGTGGTGACGGGCACGCCGGCCGCGTGGGCCGCGCGCAGGAACCGGTTCTCCCACGGCGTGGGCACGGCGGGGTTGGCGACGACGAGATCGCAAGACGTGAAGTCGCTGACGTTGTGCCCGCCGAGGCGGAGTCGCACTCGCCCCGCGGCGACGAGGTCGGTCAGCGCGGCGACGGCATCGCCCAGCCGCTCTTCCGGTTCGAGGTCGGTCACGAGGACGTCCGCGCCCTTGGCCGCGAGCCAGCGTGCGACGCCGCCGCCGCCGCCGAATCGGCCCAGGCCCATGACCGTGACCCGCGCCCCGTCGAAGTCCGTCATCGGCTTGCCCTCGAACGATCGGCAATCCACTCGGTGTAGCGGGCGAGGAGCCGGCGCGCGGCGGTGCCCGGCTCGCCCGCGCCCACCGCTTTCCCGTCCAGTTCGACGACGCTCGCCACCATGGTGAACGTGCCCAGGAGCACGATCTCGCTCGCTTCGCGGAGTTCGTTCGCGCGCACCGGCCGCGACTCGACGCCGGGCGCGATCTCCGGCAGGAGCGCCCGCGTGACGCCCGCGAGGATCGGCGCGCTCTCGAGCGACGGTGTCGCCAGGCGCCCGTCCCGATCGACCACGACCACGTTGCAGGTGCAACTCTCGGCGACAAGCCCATCGCGGAGCAGGATCGCGTCGTCCGCGCCGCGTTCGCGTGCCTCCGCCGCCGCGAGCACGTTGCCCAGCAGGGAGATCGACTTGAGCGTACCGCGCAGCCACCGGCGGTCCTCGACGGTGGCGGCCCGCACGCGGGCCGGCTCGACGCACTCTGCAAGGCCCGGCGTCGGCACGCAGTACCCGAAGACCGTCGGGCGCATGGGGCGCGCGGGAAGCCGCGTGCGCACGGGGTCGTCCGGGCCGGGCGCGCCGCGCGTCACCTGCCAGTAGATGAATGCATCCCTCAGGTTGTTCGCGGCCAGCAGGTCGTCCGTCAATCGAGCGAGACGGCCGGCGTCCCAGTCGATCCCCGCCTCGGCCAGTCCTTCGCTCATCCGCGCGACGTGCCGGTCCATCGCGATGACCCACCCGTCGAACGACCGCAGGCCCTCGTACACGCCGTCGCCGAACAGGAAGCCGCGGTCGAACGCGCTGACGGCGGCGCGCTCACGCGGCACGAGTTCCCCGTTCAGGTGGACGATCATGCGGGAGCATAGAGGCGTCCGGCGCGTCGCGCCCTTGATGCCTCGATGCCCTGATCCCTCGATCCCTCTCCTCACATCAACGCCACCGGGTCCACGTCAACCGCGGTCTTCGCGTCGCTCAGGAGCAGTCCCGCGGAGCGTGCCGCGGCGAGCATCGCCTGGAGCGACGCCGCGGTCGGGCCGTAGGCCTCGACGGCGAAGCGGTACTGCCCGGCGATCCGCGAGATCGGGCATGGCATCGGCCCTTCGACCCGAACGCCGCGTCCGCCGGTTTCGCGCAGAGCATCCGCCAGGGATCGCGCCGCTTCGCCCGCCTTGGCGGAGTCCTCGTCGCGGCAGACGATGCGCACCATGCGCGTCGCGGGTGGGAGGCCGGCGGCGCCGCGCTGGTCGAGTTCGTCCGCGGCGAACGACGGGTAGTCGTGCGCGGCGGCGTAGCGGATCGGGGGCGCGTGTGGCTCCCAGGTCTGAACAATGACGCGGCCGGGGCGCTCGCCGCGACCCGCCCGCCCGGCGACCTGGCTGACGAGTTGGAAGGTGCGCTCCGCGGCGCGGAAGTCCGGCATGGCCAGGGCCGTGTCCGCGCTCACGACGCCGACGAGCGTGACGCCGGGGAAGTCGAGGCCCTTGGCGATCATCTGGGTTCCGAGGAGCAGGCGGACCTCGCCGCGGGCGAAGCGGGCGAGGGCATCGGCGTAGTCGCGCCCGGATCGCATGGCGTCGGAGTCGACGCGGAGCATGGTGCGCCCCGGCTCGAGGGTGTCGGGGCCGAAGGTGCGGGCGAGTTCCTCTTCGAGGCGCTGCGTGCCCGCGCCGAGGCGCGAGACCGCCAGCCCGCACACGGGGCAGACCGAGGGCACGCGCTGCTCGGCGAGGCAATGGTGGCATCGGACCACCCCCCCCCTGGGGAGCGAGCGGCCGACGTGCAGCACCATGCCCGCGTCGCAGTGATCGCAGGTCAGCACCCACCCGCACCTGGCGTTGGGGCAGGCGAGGTAGTGGGCGAAGCCGCGGCGGTTGACGAGCAGGATGACCTGCCCCTCTTCGGCGAGCGCCTCGGCGACGGCGCGTTCGAGCGTGGGGCCGAGGGAGGCGTCGCGGTCGCCTCCACGCTCGGCGCGGGTGCGCCGCTCTTCGCGCATGTCAACGATCTCGACGGGCGGCAGCCGCCCTCCGCCGACGCGCTCGCGCAACTCCCACAGGCGGTAGCGATCGGCCTTGGCGTTGGCCCAACTCTCGAGCGAGGGCGTCGCGCTCCCGAGCAGGACGGGGCAGTGCTCGAACCGTCCGCGCATGACGGCCACGTCGCGTGCGTTGTACCGCGGGACCTGGTCCTGCTTGTAGGAGGCGTCGTGCTCTTCGTCCACCACGACGAGCGAGAGGCGAGCGAGCGGCGCGAAGACCGCGGATCGCGCCCCGACCACGACCCGCGCGGAGCCGGACGCCGCGCGTGCCCAGGCCGCGTGTCGCTGCGTCGCGCTCAGGCCGGAGTGCAGCGTCACCACGCCGTGCTCGCGGAGGCGGGCCTCGAAGCGGGCGGCGGTCTGGGGCGTGAGCGAGATCTCGGGCACGAGGACCAGCGCGCTCCCCCCCCCGTGCAGCACGCGCTCGATGAGTCGCAGGTACACCTCGGTCTTCCCGCTGCCGGTGATGCCGCGGAGCAGGTGGACTCCGAACGCGCCCAGCCGCGCCCCGATCCCCGCGACGATGCGGGCCTGCTCGGGCGTGAGGTCGACGGGTCGGTCGGCCTCGACGTACAGGCTCCGGGCCGCACCGGCCTCGCGGACGGTCTCGCGGTCGACCTCGAGCAGCAGGCCCGCGCGGATCAGCCGGTTGATCGCCCCCAGCGTCTTCTCGTCGATCCGGGCCGCCAGGTCGCGCGGCGCCATCGGGAACGCGCCCGCAGGCATGGCCCGGATCGCCTCCCAGGCGCGGCGTGCCCCGGGCGGGAGATTCGTCGGGGTGTCCACGCCTTCGGCGGGCGCGAGTTCGGTGACGACCCGGCGTCCCGCCCGCCGCTTGACGGCCGCCGGCATCATCGTCGCCAGGGCCATGCCGAGCGGGCAGACGTAGTACCGGGACATCCAGCGGCCGAGTTCGAGCATGGGTTCGGGCAGGCGTGCCGTGCCGGCCGCGAGCACGGCCTTGACGCGGTCGGGGGCGAACCCGTCCAGCAGTTCCTCCCCGCCGACGGCGACGACGACGCCCCCGGCCGGCTTGTCCTTGCGCCCAAGAGGGACGCTGACGCGTTGCCCGACGATCACGACCTGGGGCGACCAGTAGGTCAGTTCGCCCGTGCCCTCGATGCCGCGCTCGACCGCGACGCGCACGTACACCCCGCCCTCGCGCACGGGGCCGCGTTCCTCGCGTCCGAACAGTGTCTCGGCCATGGTTCCGCGTACACTCTACCGATGCCGAACCAACGCCAGCGCACGGCCCGACTCGCCCTCGCCGACGGCTCGATCGTTCGCGGTCGGGCGTTCGGGGCCGCGGGGCGGGGTGTGCTGTCGGTCGCGGAGGTGGTCTTCAACACGGCGATGACCGGGTACCAGGAGTCGCTGACCGACCCCTCGTACAGCGGGCAGATCCTGGTGCAGACCTTCCCGCTCATCGGCAACACGGGCGTCAACGCTCAGGACGTCGAGTCGGCCCGCGTGCAGGTGGCCGGGCTTGTCGTGCGTGAACTGGCGCGGCGGCACTCGAACTACCGGGCGACGGGCGACCTGGCGTCGTGGCTGGCTCGACAGGGCGTCCTGGGGATGACGGACGCGGACACGCGCGCCATCACGCGGCGCATCCGCACCCACGGGGCGATGCCGGGAGCGATCACCGATCGCGACGACCTCACGGACGCCGCGCTCGTCGAGGCGGCGCGGAACGCGCCCTCGATGGCGGGGCAGAACCTTGTGCCGAGCGTCGGGTGCACATCGTCGGCCAGGTGGGCCGAGACGCTGGGCGACTGGGCGCCGGCGGGGGCGACGCTCTCCTCGCGTCCCTTCCGCGTGCTCGCCCTCGACTGCGGCGCGAAGCGGAACATCCTGCGGCATCTCGCCCAGCGCGGGTGCGAGGTGACGGTCGTGCCGCACGACGTGTCGGCGGACGAAGTGAGGCGTTTGCGCGCGGAGGGGAAGGCGGACGGGCTGTTTGTTTCGAACGGTCCGGGCGACCCCGCCGCCGTCGAGCAGACCATCGCCACGCTGCGCGAACTCCTCGGGCCGGCGGAGCGCGATCCGATCCCGACGTTCGGCATCTGCCTCGGGCACCAGTTGCTGGCGCTGGCGATCGGCGCGAAGACCTACAAGTTGCCGTTCGGGCACCGCGGTGCGAACCAGCCCGTCCACGACCGCCTGACCGACCGGGTCGAGATCACGAGCCAGAACCACGGCTTCGCGGTGGACCCCGACTCGCTCCGGGCGGCGGGGGGAGAGGCGACGCACTGGCACCTGAACGACGGCACGGTCGCGGGTTTCCGGCTGGCGGATCGTCCCATATTCGCGGTCCAGTACCACCCGGAGGCATCGCCCGGGCCGCACGATGCGGCGGGCCTGTTCGACGCCTTCGTGGCAATGATGAGTTCCCACCGGTCTCCCGAGACCCTGGGAGCGGGAGTGGCAGACCGCCGGTCGTGACGGGCAGGTGTCGGTTTGGATTATGATAGGGCTATTGTGGTCGTGGCCGCGGCGTGAGAACATGGGCTAACTCAGGCCGGGGCAGAAGTTTGTGGAGAATGCACGGATACACGGAAAAATGCCCGGACGGCTATTGCGTTGGGGGAGAAGGTGTGTATATTGCGCATAGCCCGGTGTCTCGTTCGAGGCGCTTGGGATGGAGAGATGGTGTTCGCTGGGCTTCGGGCGGGGTCTCTCCCGCATCGGAGCGGATTCGCTGGCTGGAGACTTGCGAATCTTGTCGGGGGAAGGAGACGGTTCGTTGACCAAGGCGTCGGCCAATGCCATGTCCCGTGCGAAGTCGCGCGAGCCTCGCGTGGCGTCTGTGGATTTCGGTCGTACCCTTCGGGCGGGCGTTCCGTCCGGAGTTGATCGCGTGTTCCGCGTTTGCCCCGTCGAGTGATGGGGCAAGAGTGCGTCTGGTTCCTTTGCATCGAAGAAGGAGTTTGCTCAATGAAGGCCAGGAATTTGACTCTGTGTGCCGGCATGTGTCTGGGCATGGTCGGCGTGGCGATCGCCGGTGACAAGCCCCAGCTCCAGACGGCGGGTCCGGGGGCCATGGTTCAGGCGGTGCGCTACGCGCCCGTCTCGATGATCGACGGTCAGCTTCAGATCGTCGGCGAGTGGAAGGACTACCAGGGCGGCCAGAACAACAACCGCGCCAGCAACTTCCTCTGGGACTGCTTCCAGGCGGATGCCGCCGGCGCTCCCATCGGCGGCCTCGAGTGCGGCCTGCCCGGCGACGGCTACCGCTGGTACTTCGGCACCGCGTACCACAACCCCTTCTCCGTCAATGACATGAGCATGGACGACGGGAACGAGGGCACCTTCGCGACCCGCTCGGGCATCGCTTGGTCGTGGAACCCGCCCGCCCCGACCCAGTGCTACGTGCTCATCTTCACCTCCGACGAGTACATCACCGACGCCTGCGACAGCACGCCGGCCGGCGGTGACGGCTGGGCCTTCGACTTCGGTATTCTCGCGGCTGGTGCTGGTTACTACTACACCGTTCTCGACTTCGGCGACGGCTCCTCCGACGGCTGGGACATGCCCGCCGACGGCGACGGCACCGTCATCCACGTCTTCGCCGAGGCCTTCGATGGCTCCTTCTTCTACATCACCAGTTTCCCCTCTCAGGCCATGCTCTGGGGCACCGCTGACGGCGGCGGCCTCCCCGGCCGTCCCGGTACCCAGACCCTCGTCCAGCACGACGACGACTTCCCCGTCGACGGCGTCCACACGATCCCCGATGAGTGCTACTACATGGACTTCGGCATCTGCCCCGATCCGCTGGGCAGCATGATCTACTTCTGGGGCGAGCCGGGCGACGGCGGCGATGACTGCTACGCCGACTTCAACGGCGACACGGTCGTCAACTCTCAGGACTTCCTCGCCTTCCTCAACGCCTACACCTCGTCGAACCCGTCCGCCGACTGCAACGGCGACACGATCATCAACTCCCAGGACTTCCTCTGCTTCCTGAACCTCTACAACGCGGGCTGCCCGTAATACGGCTTGCCCTGGACGCTACCTCGTTCGTTCCTGACCCCTAGGTAGCACCCAACGCCCGGGCCGAAAGGCCCGGGCGTTCTTTTTGGCTCTTCCCGGCTCTGCGGGGCGAGGGCGCCGGGGATACATGTGCGCGCGGGCTGAAGCCCGCGGCTCGGATCCGTGGCTCGGAATGGCGTCGGACTCAGAGCCGGGGCCTTCAGGCCTCGTTCAGGATCGTGGAAACAAACGGAGTGTCCTGCTCTCGCTGCGGGGACCGGCCGACCGTCTCAGCGCCCCTCGTCTGTCTCTGCCGGGGCATCCGCAGGTTTCGGGCCGGACGGCTCGGGCTGGACCTCGGGCAGTTGAAGGGCTTCGGCGATTGCGTCGGTGAGATCGTCGCTCTCGGGGGCGCGGATGAGCGGTCGGATCATCACTTCCTGGAGCAGGACGTTCGTGCCGACCTCGCGGAGATCGTCCGTGGCCAGGCGTGTGCTGACGACGTGCGTGTAGCCGCGCTCGGCGGCGACGCGGTTGCAGGCCTCGTGGAGTTTGCGGTAGCCGTCGGCGAGTTGGCGGGCGCTGAACTCGTCCACGTCGGCGAAGGCCCGCTGCTGGAGTTCCTGGATGGCCTGCTGCTGCGACTGGTACTGGCCGTAGACATCCTGGGCGGCGGGGTCCTGCGCGGTCATGGCGATGAGCCGGGCTTCGAGGGCCTGGATGTTGTCGCTCATGGCCTTGAGTTGTTCGTTCCACGTGGCGGTGTGCTGCTCGCGTTCGAGGCGGTAGGCCTCGGTCTCCATGAGGCGTTCGAGGAGGCTGAGCGTGTCCACCGTGCCGATGCGGACCTCGGCGAGGCCGGCGGGGGCGGGGGAGAGGGTGCCCGTGGCGGGTCGGAGGCCGACGGCGAGGATCGCGGCCGCGACGATCGCGCCGCCGGTCAGGGAACGCGTGATGGTGGACATGGTGGCTCCGGGGTTAGAGGTGGGGGGAGTGTAGGGGCGGGGGGGAGCAAAGGGCCAAATTGCCAAAGGGCCAAAGGGCCAAAGGGCCAAAGGGGATGAAAGCAGAGCAGCAGAGCAGCAGATCGGCAGAGCTGGAGGTGTCGAGGACAGTCTGTCAAGTGCGGGCAGTCCGGTGTCTTGATTTGGCCCTTTGGCCCTTTGGCAATTTGGCCCTTTGCTAGACTCCTCCCGGAGGCGCTCATGCGTGACCAGAGGCTCGATCGGCTGGCGGATGTGCTGGTGCGGTATTCGACTCGGGTGAAGCGCGGGGACGTGGTGAGCGTGCACTCGGAGCCGGATGCGCTGCCGCTGGTGGAGGCCGTGTTCGAGGCCGTGCTGAAGGCGGGCGGGCACCCGGTCTGGGCGGCGCGGAGCGATGCGCTGGACGTTGCGCTGATGGAGCACGCGAGCGACGAGCAACTGGCGTGGGTCTCGCCGTTCGACGCGCACCGCGTGGAGACGATGGACGTGCACATCGGGCTGTGGGCGGACGTGAACACGCGGTCGATGAGCCGGTTCGAGGCGGCTCGGCTGGCGAAGCGGCAGCAGTCGCGTCGGGCGTACATGGACCGGTTCCTGACGCGGTTCGCGGAGGGGAAACTGCGGTGGGTGGGGACGCAGTTCCCGACGCTGGCGAGCGCGCAGGACGCGGAGATGAGCCTGCCGCAGTACGAGCGGTTCGTCTTCGAGGCGGGGCTGCTGCACCTGCCGGACCCGGTCGCGGCGTGGACGGCGATCCACGAGCGCCAGCAGCGGGTGTGCGAGTACCTCGGCACGAAGCGGGAACTGCGGTTCCGCGTGCCGCCGGGCGACGGGCACGACGGCACGGACCTGCGCGTGAACGTGGACCCGTCGCGTTCGAAGTGGATCAACTGCGCCGGGCACGAGAACTTCCCGGACGGCGAGGTCTTCACGGGGCCGCAGGGCGTGGACGGGCACGTGAACTACACGTTCCCGGCGGTCTATCACGGGCGCGAGGTCGAGGGCGTGCGGCTGGCGTTCAGGGGCGGGCGCGTGGTGGAGGCCTCGGCGAGGAAGAACGAGGCGTACCTGATCGCGATGCTGGACCAGGACGAGGGGGCGCGCACGCTGGGCGAGATCGCCATCGGGACGAACTACGCCATCAGGGAGTTCTCGCGCAACACGCTCTTCGACGAGAAGATCGGCGGGACGTTCCACGCGGCCGTGGGGGCGGGCTACCCGGAGAGCGGGAGCGACAACAAGTCCGCGCTGCACTGGGACATGGTGTGCGACCTGCGCACGGGCGGGACGATCGAGGCGGATGGCGAGGTGTTCCACGGGGACGGGCGGTTCACGCGCGACGGCTTCCCCGCGCCGGCGTGATCAGATCAGGCCGAAGAGGTCGAGGATGGCCGCGCCGATGCCGACGACCAGCACGACGGCCGTGATGCCGATGACGGTCCAGGCGATGACGCGGCCCGCGGTGGAGCCTTCGAGCCGTTCGAGGGGGGGGGCGAGGGTCCACTGGACCGCGCCCATCGCGCCGGAGATGAGGGCGTCGGCGTCCGCGCCGCACTCGGGGCAGGGGGTGCCGTCGGGCAGGCCGGAGAGGTCGTAGGCGCAGACGGGGCAGACGGGGGGCAGGCCCTGCTCGCTGCGGCGGCGGGCGGCCTGCGAGGCGATCTCGGCGAGCATGGCGCGGGCGCGGGCGTGGTCGGCGTAGCGGACCATGACGGAGAGCGGCGAGGAGATGCCGGCGATCGGGATGACTTGCCCGAAGCCCCCGGTGACCGCGGCCGGCACGCCCATGGCGCGGAGCGAATGGACGAGCAGTTCCGCCTCGAACTCAACGGGCGTGTGCGCAACGGGCACCATGCGGTCGGGGTCGGGCGGTCGCTTGGGCATGGCGTGCTCAGGGGAACTCGGGGAGCCAGAGGTAGTACGGCCGCCCCGGTTCGACCTCGGCCGCGAGGCCGGCGCCGAGGTTGAGTTGGACGAGCGAGACGCCGGGTCTGTCGTCGGGCCGGGAGGCGTGCTGGGGGGGGGCGTCGGCGAGCGAGTAGGCGGTGGCGGGCGTGCCCTTGCGGGCGTAGCCGTACTTCACGAGGCGGGCGCGGTCGATGCCGGCGAGTCGCTTGGCGGCATCGAAGGCGTCGCGCACGCCGCCCTCGCTGTCGGCGAGGCCGGCGGCGACGGCGTCCGTGCCGCTGAAGATGCGGCCGTCGGTCATGGCATCGAGGCGCGAGGCGTCGAGGCCGGGCCGGCGTTCGACGACGAGCGAGCGGAAGCGGCCGTAGAACTCGTCCACCATGCCCTGGAGGATGACGTAGTGCTGCTCGCGGGGTGGTTCGAGGGGGTTGGCGAGGTCCTTGTTGGGGCCGCTGATGACGGAGCGCGAGTGGATGCCGATCTTCGCAAGCCCCTGGCTGATGTTCACGGTGGGGATGATGACGCCGATGGAGCCGGTGATGGCGGTGGGGTGGGCGACGATCTCGTCGGCGGCGAGCGCGACGTAGTAGCCGCCGCTGGCCGCGACCTCGCCGAGCGAGGCGACGACGGGCTTGCCGGTTTCGTCGGCGAAGCGACGCAGTTCGTCGTGGAGGATGTCGCTGGCTGTGACCGAGCCGCCGGGGGAGTTGATGCGGACGACGACGGCGCGGACGGCGGGGTCGGAAGCTGCGCGGTCGAGGCGGAGGAGGAACTCGTCCACGGGGTTCTCGCCGCGGCCGAGGAGGGAGAAGCGGGGGCGGTCGGCGATGACGCCGGTGAGGTCGATGAGGGCGATCTTGGCCGCGGGGCTGCCGGCGTCGGCGAGGGTGGTGTGCTCGTTGAGGCGGCCGCCGGAGCCGTCGAGGGAGACGGTGAAGGAAAGGGGGGAGCAGCCAGCGAGGGCGAGCACCCAGAACAGCGCGGTGAGGAGGCGGAGCATTGGGGGAGTGTAGAGCAGGGAGACACTGGGCCGGGGAGCGGGGTTGACGGGAGGAGAGGCATCGGGGCAGGGAGGCATCGTGGCACCGAGGGGCGGATAGGCTCGGAGCATGGGGCACGTGCCTGTGATGGTGGGGGAGGTGATGGGGCTGCTGGGGCTGCGGCCGGGGGAGACGTACGCGGACTGCACGGCGGGCCTGGGGGGGCACGCGGTCGAGGCGGCGCGGCGGGTCGGGTCGCGGGGGACGGTGGTGCTCAACGACCTCGACGCGGGGAACCTTGAGCGGGCGGCGGCGGCCGTGCGGGAGGCGTGCGGGAGGGAGGTTCCGAGGGTCGTGCGGTTCCAAGGGAACTTCGCCGAGTTGCCGAGGCGGATGGAGGCGGAGGGACTGTCGGCGGACGGGGTGCTGGCGGACCTCGGGTTCGCGTCGGTGCAGGTGGAGGACGCCGCGAGGGGCTTCTCGTTCATGCGCGAGGGGCCGCTGGACATGCGGTACGACTCGTCGGTGGGGGCGTCGGCGGCGGAGTTGGTGAACGGGTTGCCGGAGGCGGAACTGGCGTCGATTCTGCGGGAATACGGCGAGGAGCGGGAGGCGGGGCGCATCGCCCGAAAACTTGTCGCGGAGCGCGCGGTCGAGCCGATCACCACGACGCAGCGTCTGGCCGGGATCGTGCGGTCAGTGTGCGGTCGGGCACGCGGCCCGGGCGGGATCGACCCGGCGACCCGGACGTTCCAGGCGTTGCGGATCGCGGTGAACGACGAGTTGGGTTCGCTCCATGGGTTGCTGCGCGCGGTCGAGCGTGCGGCGCAGTCGGTCGCGGCGGGGTCGGCGTCGTGGCTCGCGCCGGGAGGTCGTGTGGCGGTGATCTCGTTCCACTCGCTCGAGGACCGGCCGGTGAAGCGCGCGTTCGCGAGCCTGGTCGAGCGCGGCCTGGCTCGGGCGCTGGCGCGCGGGCACGTCGGCCCGGGCGGGGCGGAGGTCGAAGCCAACCCGCGGGCTCGGTCGGCGAAGGTTCGCGCGATCGCGCTCGGCGGCGCAGCGGGCGGGGATGAGAGTCGGTAGACTGTCGGCCGCGTCGGGCGCCACGGATCGGCGGCCGGCGATGACTGGATGGAACGCGAAGGCAAGGACGCGCACGTGACCAGAGAAAACAAGATCGCCCTGATCGTCGGGTTCGCCCTGGTGCTGGTGGTGGGGGTGCTGATCAGCGACCACCTCTCGCGGGCGCGGCATCTGGAGTTGAACGATCCGGCGGGTGATGATCCGGGGCTGCTCGCGCTGGGTCCGGGCGCGACGCTGCCGGATTCGGGGTGGACTCCGCCGGTTCATCAGGTGCCCGCCCCGAACCCGACAACGGTGGTGGAGACGCCGGCGGTCGAGCCGTTCGTGTTCGAGCAAGGATCGGGGCGTACGGGCCTGGGGACCGCGCTCGCGCAGGGGCCGGCGGCGGGCGATGAGGGGCGGTCGCTGCTGGACGTCATGAAGGACTACGGCGGCCAGATCCGCAATGGCGTGATTCATCTCCCCCCGGCGTTGAACCATGCGTCGGATGCACCGAACTCGAGCGAGACACCGCCGCCGACGGCCGCACCGGTGCAGGTGCACTTCGTGGCGAAGGGCGAGTCGCTCTTCGGGATCGCGAAGCGGTACTACGGCGACGGGAACCAGTGGAGGCGGATCGCGGAGCACAACCGCGGGAAGGTCTCGGCGGACGGGACGGTGCGCGAGGGCGTTCGGCTGGAGATCCCGGGCGTGGCGGGGACGGTCGCGCCCGACCGGTCGCGCGTGCAGCCGGAGAGCCGGCCGCAGCCGCGTGAGGCGTCGCCGCGCTCAACGGAGCCGGCGCGACCGGGCCCGACGACGTACACGGTTCGCAGGGGCGACACACTGGGCGAGATCGCGCAGCGGACGCTCGGCTCGTCACGCCGGATGTCGGACCTGCTCGCGGCGAACAAGGGGCGCATCGATGACCCCGACGACATCCGCGCGGGCATGGTGCTGACGATCCCGGCGAGGTGACGAGGGCGAAACGGGGCGCGAGCATGTTCGCGAAACTGGCGGCAGTGATCGTGGCTGTCGGCGTGTGCGCCTGCACGCTGCTGGCGATGCGCCAGGCGCGGCTGCAGGCGGCGCACGACCTGGCCGAGGCGCGGCTGCGCGTGCGGGCGATCGACGAGCGGGTCGCGCTGCGCCGGGCGGAGATCGGGCGGCTGGTGTCGCCGGATGAGGTCCGGCGGATGGCCGAGGAACTGGGGGCGGAGTTCGGCGGGATGGAGCCGATCCTGCCGGAGCAGACGGCGTGGTTGTGGCTGGATGTTCCGGCGGTGGCGCAGGGAGGGGAGGAGCGGAGATGAGGCTCGGGCATCTGCGACCGTGCCTTGAACGCCCCGGCCCGAAGCGAGCGGATCGGGCGGCGATGCTGCTCGTGGGTGGGGTTGTGCTGGCGCTTGCGATCATGCTCGGACGCGTGGCGCAGTTGCAGTTGCGTCCGGGCGAGGATTTGTCGGCGTTCGTCTCCGAGCGGCTGGCGACGCGTCCGGTGGTGGGATATCGCGGCGAGTTGCTGGATCGACGCGGGCGGTTGCTCTCGACCACGCGGATCGGCTACCGGGTGTTCGTCGATCCGACGCGGTTCGCGTCGCCGCCGGACGAGGCGATCGTCGCGCTGGCGGAGGCGACGGGTGTGCCCGCGGAGGAGGTCGGTCGGCGGATCGTTCGGGCGATGGCGGTCAACCGGGAGCGAGTGGCCGCGCTGGAGGCGACGCGGGAGCCGGAGGAGGAGCCGAAGCGGGGGGTGAAGGGTGCGCTGGCGGTTGTGTTCGGCGGAGGGGCAGGCTCGGGAGAGACGGGGCCTGGAAAGGCCCCACCCGGGGAGGGAGAAGAAGGGAAGGAAGAGGCGGAAGAGGCGCCGAAGCCGCTGATCCGGTACGTGCCGATCGGCGGCGTGCTGAGCGATGCGCAGTTGGATGAGGTGCGGCGGTTGGGCCTGGCGGGCGTTCACGTGGAGCGGCGCCCGGTGCGCGAGTACGCGGGCGGGGAGATCGTGGCGTCGATCGTCGGCAAGGTCGGGTTCGAGCACACGGGGCTGCTGGGCGCGGAACTCGCGATGGAGAAGGACCTGGCGGCGCGCGACGGGCAGGCGCGGTATGCGCGCGACGCATGGGGGCGGCCGCTGTGGATCGAGCGGGGACAGTGGGTTCCGGCGGAGCACGGGCGAGACCGTCGGCTGTCGATCGACGTCGAGTTGCAGCGGATCGCGACGGAGGAACTGGAGCGCGGCGTGCTGGACGCGGACGCCGCGGGCGGTCGGCTCGTGCTGGCGGACCCGGTGACGGGCGAGATTCTGGCGATGGTGGACGTGATCCGGGACATGCCGGGGCTGGCGGAGTTCCCGTGGTGGCCCGCGAAGCCGGAGCCGGGCGCGCCGCAGCCGCCGCGGTACGACCCGTCGTCGTCGGCGCGCTACCGAACGATCTCCCCCGACCCGGGCCGCGACGTGCATCCCGCGCTGGGGCGGAACCGGTGCGTGGAGGACATCTACGAGCCTGGCTCGACGTTCAAGGCGTTCGTGTGGGCTGTGGTGAGCGAGGCGGGCGCGGCGAAGTACGACGAGGTGATCGACACCGAGGGCGGGCAGTGGCGCACGTCCTACGGGCGTGCGATCGCTGATGTCACGCGTCGGGCGACGATGACGTGGGAAGACGTGCTGATGAACTCCTCGAACATCGGCATGGTGAAGGTGACGGAGCGGGTCGGGCACCGGCAGTTGCGTGACGGCCTGACGCGGTTCGGGTTCGGCAGGCCGACGGGGATCGGGCTGGCGGGCGAGGCGTCGGGAATCATCACGCCGGAGCGGCAGTGGACGAAGTACACGCACACGTCGGTGGCGTTCGGGCACGAGGTGGCGGTGACACCGGTGCAGATGGTGCGTGCGTTCAGCGTGTTCGCGCGCACGGGCGACCTCGCCGCGACGCTGCCGCAGGTTCGGCTGACCGCGCCGGAGCCGGGGGATCCGGCGTTGGCGCTGCGCCAGCGCGTGCTCTCGTCCGACGTGGCGGCGCACACGCGGCTCGTGCTGCGGCGCATGGCGGAGAAGGTCGAGCAGAACATGGCGAAGGCGGACCCATCGGAGAGCGAGTGGCGCTATCCGATGTGGGGCAAGTCGGGGACGGCGGAGATCCCGCTGGGCAGGGCGCCGGAGGGCAAGCGAAGGCCGCCGGGATCGACCGGGTACTACGACAACCAGTACAACTCCAGTTTCGTGGCGGGCGCGCCGTTCGATCGGCCGCGGCTGGTGGTGATCGTGGTCATCGACGACCCGGGGCCGGAGACGATCCGCAAGCGGCAGCATTACGGCTCGTGGGTGGCGGGTCCGGTGGCGAGGCGGGTGCTGGAGCGGTCGCTCGTGTATCTTGGCGAGCCGTCGGAACGTCCGCCGCGGACGGGCCTGGCCGCGGCCGAACGATGATCGCACGGTTACTCGAGCGGTGATGCGCCGCGGATGATCCTGTCCTTCGAGCCGGTGGCGACGAGGCGTTCAATGAAGGCGTTGTAGCGGCGTGAGACCTCGTCGAGGTCGTCGTCGAAGTAGGTCATGAAGACTTCGGGGCCGGTGCGGCGCATGACGGCCGATCGCGCGGCACGCTGGCCGAGGTGCGACTGGACGGCGCGGCGCATCCGGCCTTCGGCGGCGTCGAGCAGCAGGCGGCGAAGGGCGTCGCGGTGGCGGGCATCGTCGCCCTCGTTGAGAAAATGGGCGAGCGCCCAGACCTGCGAGTAATAGGTGAGCGTGCCGTCGGTGGAGGCTCGGATCAGGTCTTCGGGTCGTGACTCGAGCAGCGTGGCGAGGGGGACGGTCTGGCCGCGTGCCCGGGCGGCGCGAAGGTGATCGAAGCGTTCGACGTTCGCCCAGGGGAGGAAGACGGGCCGGTCGGGGCGCTGGTGGTCCCAGCGGAAGCCTTCCATCCACGCGGCCAGCCCCTCGTCGAGCCAGGCTGGGAGCGGTTCGGCGAACGCGGACTGGGTGTACTGGTGCCAGCCCTCGTGGGCGGCGATCGAGAGAGTGTCGTGCAGACCGATGTTGAAGAGGACGGCCCGCGCGTCGTCGGAGAAGCCGCCCCGTTCGATATGGAGGTAGCGGGCGGCGCGGTCCTCGCCCAGGAGGTCGCGCGTGAGGCTCGCCCACTCGGCGCGGTTCGAGAGCACATACACGTCCAGCCGGCGCCGAGGGGGGGGGAGGGGGACGAGCGCGGAGGCGTAGTGGGCGAGGGCGGCTTCCATGAAGCCGGGGAGTCGGTCCGCCAGCGGCGTGTCGCGCTGGGTGGTGAAGATGCGGTAGGAGGGGGTGGTGATGGCCTGTCCGACGCGGCCGCTGAAGGTCCAGGGTTCGATGCCAAGGACTGAGCTGGTTGCCGAGGCGGGCGCAACGACGCCGGGTGATGGATCGGTGCGGTCGGCGCGGAGGGCGGGAGAGGAGGCGCAGGCGGGCAGGAGCAGCAGGAGGCCGAGCGGGATTGCCCGGGTCACGGCAGGGCCTCCAGCGAGCCTGCGGCGGCGTCGCGCTCGGCGCGGGCTCGCTCCAGTTGGTCGCGGGTCTGTTGGACGAGGTGGGGCGGGGCGCGGTCGGCGTAGCCGGGGTTGGCGAGGCGCTGTTCGAGCGCGGTGATCGAGCGGTCGAGGTCGGCGATGCGCTTCGAGAGGCGGTCGCGCTCCGCGCGGGCGTCCACCGCGTCGGCCAGGTCGCTCAGGCGGATGTCGCGGCCCTCGAAGAGGAAGGAGACCGACGGGCTGTCGGGGGGGTCGGCGGTCACCGTGTGCAGGCCGGCGAGCGCCTGGACGACCGGCTCAGCATCCGCGATGAGACCAACGGCCTCTGGCGGCGCGTGGAGGCGCACGCGGCGCTTCGGGGGCGTCTGATGCTGCGAGCGCACGTCGCGGATCGCGGCCACGAGCGAGCGGATGCGCTCGAACTCGCGCTCGGCGGCCTCGTCGTGCAGGTCGTCATCGAGGATCGGCCAGCCGGCGGTGGCAAGCAGGCCGCCCTTGCGTGTGGGTGTGAGCGAGACGCCGTCGAGCGGGTCGGCGGCGATCTCGCGGGCTCGCTCATAGATCGCCTCGGTGACGAACGGGATGATGGGGTGCAGCACGCGGAGCGTCGCTTCGAAGACATGGGCGAGGACGGATCGCTGGGCGCGGCTGGCGGCGACGGTGGGCTTGATGGCCTCGAGATACCAGTCGCAGAAGTCGCGCCAGAGCAGGTCGTAGGCGGTCTGGGCGTAGGCCGCGAACTGGTAGTCGGAGATCGCCTCCTCGCAGGCGCGGACGGCGGACTCGAGGCGCGAGAGCATCCAGCGGTCAACGAGCGAGAGCGACGCGCGGCCGACGGGTTCGCCGGAGTCGTGCTCGCCGGGTTGTTCGAGGATGGAGAGCGCGAAGCGCGAGGCGTTCCAGAGTTTGTTGCAGAAGTTGCGCCCGGCGTCGAAGCGAGAGGAGGAGTTCATCGCCAGCGGGGCGTCGGCGGTCAGTTTCGCGTGCCCGCTCGCGACGCCGTAGGAGGTGACCATCGTCTTCGAGCAGGACGGGCAGGTCTGCCGCGGAGCGGCGACGCGGTGGCCGGCGGGGGTCGTCGCCCACGCGGGTTCGAAGGTGTGCGCGCAGTGCGGGCAGACGAGGTCCACGGGCATGCGGACGTCCTGCGTCGCCGTGGCGGTCTGGCAGAGGACGAGGCGGAGGGCGTCCGCCCCGTGGGAGTGGACGATGTCGAGGGGGTTGACGCCGTTGCCGAGGCTCTTGCTCATGCGCTGGCCGTGGCCGTCCTGGATGATGGGGTGGATGTAGACGTCGCGGAAGGGGAGGCGGCCCGCGCCCCCGCCTTCGTCGAGGAAGTAGCGATTGAACATGACCATGCGCGAGACCCACAGCGTGATGATGTCGCGCCCCGTGCAGAGGACATCGGTGGGGTTGAAAGCGGAGAGGAGGGGGGGGAAGTCGGTGATGCCGGTGTCGCGCGCGGCCTGCTCGGCATCTGGCCAGCCCATGGTGGAGAGGGGCCAGAGCGCGGAGGAGAACCAGGTGTCGAGGACGTCGGGGTCCTGCTCGAAGCCGGCGCTCTCCAGCCGCTCGGGATCGCGCGGGTCGGACCCGTCGTAGCAGACGAAGACGCTGAGGGTTCGGTCCCCGTCGGCGGAACGGCGCAGCGCCTCGCTCGGATCGACTTCGGCACCGGCCTCATCGTGGACGCGGACGACGCCGTGCTCGTACTCGCCGCGCACGAGGTGGTCGAGCCCGTACGCGCCGAACTCGCCGGCGTCGGCGGGGTCCCCCCGCTCGATCGTCATCCGACGATGCCACACGGGAATCCGGTGCCCCCACCAGAGTTGTCGGCTGATGCACCAGTCGCGGAGGTTTTCGTGCCAGGTTTCGAAAGTTCGGGCGTAGCGGTCGGGGTGGAAGCGGAGGGAGCCGTCGGCGGGGGGGGGGGCAACAGGATCCATGGGACCGATAGGACCCATGGGTCCTATGGGAGTCGGAGCGCGTTGGTCCGGCGCCATGGCCCGCAGGGCTGCGCCGCGGAGGCGGTCGTCGGTGACCTTGACGTACCACTGATCGCTCAGGTACGGCTCGATGGGGACGTGGCTGCGGTAGGAGTGGCCGACGGCGTGGCGGTAGGGGGCGGTGCGTTCGAGCAGGCCGCGGGCGTGGAACTCGCGGACGACGAGATCGCGGGCGTCTTCGCGCGACTTACCGACGAAGATCGCAGCGTCGCCGACGTCGGTCCAGCCGTGCTCGTCGCTGATGGAGGCGTCGGGGGCCATGACGTTGACGACCGGCAGGTTGTGCCGGAGGCCGATCTCGTAGTCGTTGGGGTCGTGCGCGGGGGTGACCTTGAGGAAGCCCGTGGCGTAACGGGCCTTGGCGTCGTCGCTCTCCGCGTCCGGCATGACGACGTAGTCATCCTCGACGATCGGGATGACGCGGCCGACGAGGGGCAACTGCACGAACAGGCCGCGGAGCGGGACGGCGCGCGGGTCCTTCGGGTTCACGGCGACGGCGGTGTCGCCGAGGTAGGTCTCGGGGCGCGTTGTGGCGACGGTGAGCCAGGCGTTGTCGTCGGGGTCGTGGGCGTCCGCGCCCGGGTAGCCGCGGGCGGCGAGTTCGCTCCAGGTGACTTCCTGCGCGTCGCGCGGGTCGGCGGGGTTGGCGGGCGTGTGGACGAGCGGGTAGCGGAGGTAATAGAAGCAGCCGTCGACTTCCTCCATCTCGACCTCGTCGTCGGCCAGGGCGGTCTGGGAGACGGGGTCCCAGTTGACGAGGCGCTTGCCCCGGTAGATGAGGCCGTCGCGGAAGAGGCGGAAGAAGGCCTCGCGGACGGCGCGTGCGCAGACCTGGTCCATGGTGAATCGCTGGCGTTGCCAGTCGCAGGAGCAGCCGATGCGCTTGAGTTGGTCGGTGATGGTTGCCTCGTATTCGTCCTTGAAGGCCTGGATGCGCGCGACGAACTCATCGCGCGCGAAATCGGTGCGCCGCTTGCCTTCTTCGGCGAGGATGCGCTTTTCGACGACGGACTGCGTGGCGATGCCGGCGTGGTCGGTGCCGGGCATCCACAGCGTCTCGAAGCCCATCATGCGGTGTGCCCGGCAGAGGACGTCCTGGAGCGAGTTGTTCAGGGCGTGGCCGAGGTGCAGGGCGGCGGTCACGTTCGGCGGGGGGATGAGGATGCAGTACGGACGGGCCTCTCCCGCCAGGACGCGTTGCGGGTCGGCGTGGAAGGCGCCTGCCCGGTCCCAGCACGTGCGGACGCGGTCCTCGTGCTCTGCGGGGATGTAGCGGGTCGGCAGCGGGGCGGGACGGGATGCGTTCGGTTCGGTCATGGAGCCAGCAGTCTAAGCGTGCCGATACGCTACCGGTATGAGCGATGCATCCGGCGGCGAGGCAAGAGGACGGCGCGGGTCGTGGGTGATCGCGGCCCTGTTCGTGGTTGCGCTGGCGGTGTTCGTGACGGCGGTGGCGGTGCGTCGGCCTTCGTCGGCGGGGGCCGAGGGGGACCGGCCCGCCTCCGCGCGCACGGTCGAGGCCGTGCTGCGGGCAGCCGCGGACTACATGCAGGCGGGAGAGCGAGCGAAGGCGGAGGCGGTGCTCTCGGCGGCGGTGCGCGAGCACCCGGCGAACCCGGACCTTCGGCTGGCGTTCGGGGAGGTGCTGGTCTCGCTGGGCCGGGCGGGCGAGGCGTACCGCGAGTATGAGGCCGCCCTGGCGAGCGGCGCGGACGGGGCGGCGACGCACTTCGCCGCGGGGACGGTGGCGAGCATGGCGGGGCTGCCGGAGCGTGCGGTCGAGCACTTCGCCGCGGCGCAGGCGGCGGACCCGACGAAAGCGGATTACCCGCTGTATCTAGCGCAGGTGCAGTTGCGCCAGGGGGACGTGCAGCGGGCGAAGGTGAACCTGCTGCTGGCGGCGCGGCTGGACGAGGGGCGGGCCGTGGTGTGGGGGACACTGGCGGAAGTCGCGCTGCGCGAGAACAAGCCCGACCTGGCGTTGCAGCACGTGGCGCGGGCGCGCGAGATCGAGCCGCGGGTGACGGCGTGGCGCGTGGTGGAGGCGCGTGCGCTCAACCGGCTGGGCGAGCCGGAGCGGGCGCTGCTTGCGCTGCGCGGCGTCGAGGGAGCGGATGCGCGTTCGCTGCCGGTGCTGCGGCTGATGGGTGAATGCTACGGGCTGCTGGGCAAGCCCGCGGACGCGGCGCGCGAGTTCACGCGGGCGTCCGATGCCCGTCCCCGCGATGCAGAAATCGCGTTCGAGGCGGCGACATGGCTGGAGCGGGCGCAGGACGCCGAGAGCGCCAAGCGATACGCGATTCGTGCCGCGGAACTCGGGCACCCCGCGGCGGAGGAGATGGCGGCGCGGTTGGGCGGGGAATGACGCGGTCGCGCGCGGACCGCTTCAGCCACGGCTGCCGATGATCTTGAGGAATCGGGCGACCTGCTCGCGTCCGTAGATGGGGACGGCGATCTGCTGCGCCTTGGCGAAGGGCTTGCCGTGCTTGATGCCGGCCGCCTTGAGGAGCCGCTTGACGGTCGCCAGTTCGGCTTTGGTGGCGACGACAAGCCGGGCTTCGTCGCCCTTCTTGTACCCCATGTAGCCCTCTTTGTCGAGGCGCTTGGTGTTCTGCTTGCGGACGTATCCGTTGCGCTTATAGAACGCGGCGAGTTGCTCGGCGACCTTGGCGGGGGGGGCCTTCTCGGCCATGGGTTCGATCCTCCTGGCCGACCGCGGGAGTCGGCGTGGCTGCCACTATAGCGGGCAAGGGCGGGCGGGTGTGGGGGGGGCGATCGGGGCTTCCACGCGGGGCTATTTGTCGTCCGGAGAGACGGCCTTGAAGGCGATGGCGGCCACGGCGCCGCCCGCGAAATCGGCCGCAAAGTGGACCCAGACATCGGAGAAGGAGACGAGTTTCATCAGGCAGGCGCCGAGTGCGACGGCGGGGTTGAACGCGCCGCCGGAGATGCCCCCGACGGCGAACGCGCCGACCATGACGGTGCCGCCGATGGCGAGGCCGTAGAACGAGTTGTTGGCGGTCCCCCTGGCCGTGGCGACGTTCAGCACGACCCACGCGAGGGCGAAGGTGAAAAGGAACTCGGCGAGGAGCGCGCCCGGGACGCTCTCGATCTTCATCGGCGTGCCACTCTGGCCGGTCAGGAAGACGGCGGCCATTCCCGCCGCGCCCGCCGCGAGCATCTGGGCGACCATGTAGGCGACGGCGTCGTTGCGTGAGCACCGGCCCCGCATGAGCACCGCGAGTGTGACGGCGGGGTTGTAGTGGGCCCCCGAGACGTGCCCGCCCGCGAAGACCATGACCATCAGGACGCCGCCGATGGCCAGCGGCGCGATGACGCCCGGCGCGGCGGGAAGCACCGTACACCCGACGGTGAGCACGAGGAAGAAGGTGCCGATGAACTCGACGAGGTACTTGTTCAGGCTCATGTGCGGTCCCCCTGGGTCGATTGAGAACACCGAGGGTCGGAGATCCGGGTTTCGATGGGGCGGAGTGTACCGACGGGACGGGCCGGGAGACTGCCGGTCCGGGGCGGGCTGGAGGCGGGTTCAGCAGCCGTCGGCCCAGGCCGTCAGGAAAACGAGCACGTCGAGCGTGTTGACCGTGGTGTCGCCGTTGAGGTCTGCGGCGGGGTCGCCGGCGGTGAAGGCGTTCAGGAACTGGAGGAAGTCGAGGGTGTTCACCGTCCCGTCGCGGTTCCAATCGGCGAGGCAAGGCTCGACGACGTCGGCAATGACGGCGACGTGGAACTCGGGCAGGTCGGGGTCGTTCGAGGCGATGACGAGGGTGGTCTCGAAGAAGCCGACGGTCGAGGTGTCGAGGGTGACGGCGTGCTGGTTGAGCGTGCCGCCGGGGGCGTCGGTGTGCGGGCCGAAGGGCGCGGCATAGGGGGGGGCGACCGCGAGTGTGTAGACGGCGTCCTCGATGCCGCCATCGCCCCACAGGTCCGTGTCGCCCGCGTTGCCGACGGTGAGGATCACGGCGGCGTCGGAGCCTTGCACGACGGTGCCGAAGTCGAGCAGCCCATCGGCCACGATGCGCGCGGGGACGCGGAGGTCGAGGAAGACCGGGAGATGGCCCGCGCCGTTGGCGACGGCCTTGAGGGCGTCGGCGATCGCGGGGCCGACCATCTCGTTGCCCTCACTTCGGAGGACGGTGTCGAACGACGAGCCGTCGTTGCCCCAGGCGCGGTAGGAGTGGTTGGCGTCATTCCATGTGAAGGTCGAGTACGGGATGGCCGGGTCGCCGATGTAGTCGAGGCCTTGGCCGTCGACCAGCGTGGCGGAAAGGAGGAGTTGATCGTGCCGATCGTCCATGCCTCCTGGCCCGACGGGATCCTGGGTGTGGACGAAGCGGAAGGCGCCGTTGTTGTTCCAGGAGCCGGGGGTGGCGATCGGGTCGAAGAAGCGGCCGGCGTTGTTGGCCTGCGAGCCGACCAGTTCCTGATAGGCGGCCTGGCTCGAAGACTGGATGTTGAAGTCGCCGCCGAGGAGGAAGTGACGGTCGGCGGAGAGGGACTCGGCGTCGGCGCGGATGGCCTGGGCCTCGAGCAGGCGTCGCTGCTGGTCCTGGCTTGAGGTGCCGGCCTTCATGTGCGAGGAATACAGCGAGATGGCGGCGGCGTCGGACTCGTAGCCGACGAGGCGCACGTCGTATCGGTTCACATCTCGAGGGTGATTCGGGGGGGGGCCGCCTTCGGCAACGACGACCGCGCCGATGAGGTCGAGTCTCGATGTGCGGTAGACGAAACCGTTGTCGGTGTCGTTGCCATCGGTGAACGGGGCCATGGCCCAGTCGCCCGGTGAGCCGGGGGCGGTGTTCAGGGCAAAGACGATCTGCGCGACGGCGGACTCGCTCGCCATCTCCTGAAGGAGGATCGCGTCCGGCGCGAACGAGCGGCCGTCGAACTCACCGTAGACCGAGGTCTGGATCTGCGGGATGCGCCCGCCCGAGTAGAAAGAGATGTTCCAAGTGGCGACGCGGAGGCCGTCGGCGGCGCCAGCGGCCGTGCCGAGGAGCGCGAGAACCAGAACGGCGGTCAGGCGTCGGGGCATGGCCAGATGCTACCTGCGATGGTCCGCAACGCCAACAGTTCCCCGGAAACTCGGCCCACTTCTCGGGCGTGCGGCGGACACGGCGGGCATCCTCAGCCCGGCCTCGTCATGCTCATGGGGTCGAGGAGGCGGTCGAGTTCTGCATCGGAAAGGAGTCTCTGTTCGCGGGCGAGTTGGCGGACGGTCTTGCCCTCCTTGTACGCCTGCTTGGCGAGCGCCGCGGCCTTGTCGTAGCCGATGACGGGCGCGAGGCTGGTGCACATCGCTAGGCTGCCCTCGATGAGTTCGCGGCAGCGGTCTTCGTCGGGTTCGAGGCCCGCGAGGAGGTTGGTTGTGAACATCGCGCAGCCGTTGGCGAGCAGGTTGATGGAGTCGAGCAGGGCGTCGGCCATGACGGGCATCGCGACGTGAAGGTCGAGCAGGCCGCCGACGCCGCCGAGGCCGGCGGTGGCGATGGCCGCGTCGTTGCCGATCACGCGGCAGCAGACCATGACGAGCGACTCGCAGATGACGGGGTTGACCTTGCCCGGCATGATGGAGGAGCCGGGCTGGACGGCGGGGAGGCGGAGTTCGCCGATGCCGCATCGCGGGCCGCAGCCCATGAGGCGGATGTCGCCGGCGATCTTGCTGAGGCTGACGGCGATGGTCCGGAGGTGGCCGGAGGTCTCGACGATGCAGTCGCGTGCGTGCTGGGCCTCGAAGTGGTTGTCGGCCTCGCGGAAGGGGACGCCGGTTCGTTCGGCGAGGTCCGAGGCGACGAGGCGGGCGAAGTCGGCGTGCGTGTTGATGCCGGTGCCGACGGCCGTGCCGCCGATGGCGAGCTCGGCGAGCGCGTCGATGGCGCGGTTGAGGCGGTCCACGCCGCGGCGGACCTGCGCCGCGAAGCCGGAGAACTCCTGCCCGAGGCGGATCGGCGTCGCGTCCTGGAGGTGGGTTCGGCCGATCTTGACGATGCCGTCCCACTCGCGGGCCTTCTTTTCGAGTTCGACCGCGAGCGCGTGCATGGCGGGGATGAGCCGTCCGGTGATGGCGATCGCGGCCGCGACGTTCATGGCGGTGGGGAAGGTGTCGTTGGAGGACTGGCCCATGTTGACGTGGTCGTTGGGGTGGACGCCGCCGGCCTGGAGGTATGCGGCGTCCTTCGACGATCCGATGGGCTTGCCCTTGGCGAGGCAGACGAGGTTGGCGATAACCTCGTTGGCGTTCATATTGGTGCTGGTGCCCGAGCCGGTCTGGAAGACGTCCACGGGGAAGTGTCGGGCCAGGCCGCCGTGTTCGGGCAGGCCGCGCTCGATCTGGGCGCACGCGGCGACAATGGAGTCGGCACGCGGCTCATCCAGCAGGCCGAGGCGGCGGTTGGCGCGCGCGCAGGCGGCCTTGATGAGGGCAAAGGCGTGGATGACCTCGGCGGGGACCGGCCTGCCGGAGACGGGGAAGTTCAGGACGGCGCGCTGTGTGGACGCGCCGTACAGGGCGTCGGCGGGGACGGCCATCTCGCCCATCGTGTCCCGCTCGGAGCGCGTCGCGTTGGCTGCTGGCATGGAGTGCTCCTTGTGCCGGATTCTAGCGGGTGGTCATAGGATGCTCGTGCGGGGAAGGGTCGTGTTCGGCCGTGCGGGCCGGCGAGGAGGAACCTCGGGCGCGCATGGCCGTACCACTGAGAGACGGTCTTTGGGGACGGGGTCCGGATGCCGAAAGGACGCGAGATGAACGCACGGCGAGGGTTGGCGGGAACGATCGCGGCACTCGTTGTCGTGGCGGCGACGACCGAGGGCGTGATGGCGCAGGGCGGTCGGACGACGCCGCGAGATCGTCAGCAGCAGCAGCCCGCGCAGGCGCCCCCCGGCTCGACGCCGGTGACGACGCCGACCGGGGCGCAGCCGGCGGCGCAGGCCGTGCAGTTGAAGCCCAGCCCGTACATCGTGCGCGAGGAGAACCGATTCAAGCGCTGGACGCTGACGGCGGACGTGAACATCGAGGCGTACAAGCGGTACGTCGAGGGGCAGCAACCGTACAACGAGCGGTTCACGTTCAGCAGCGCGACCATCGTCTTTCCTCTCGTTCCAGAGACCGCGTCGAGCGTGATGGACGCGGTGGAATCGGCGGGCGGGCTTCAGCCGGCGATCACCGGGATCGTGAAGTTCGAGGACCGTGAGGTGACGCGCGAGACGACGATCATCGCTGCGGACGCGGGCGGGAACGTGCTGCACTCGGGGACGTGGCGGGCGCAGTGGGTGATGCCGCCGCTGGAGGGGGCGTCGCTCTACGACGGCCGGGAGATGAGCCTGCAGGTGGTGATCCCGGTGACGTCGTACCGGACGAAGTTCGACGAGCGTGGGGCGCGCTCGGTGGCGTGGCCTCAGGGGGCGTGGCCGGCGGCGGCGCACGCGACGTTCGCGCCGCAGATGTTCATCGACTTCGGGCCGGACGGCCGGCCCTACGACACGACCCCCGTGGGCGATCTCGTGGCGGAGTGGACGGAGGGCCGCGACCCGAAGTCGATCGCGCCCGCGACGCTGGCCAAGTGGTTCGCGGGCAAGGTGGTCGAGCACGTGCAGTTGAGCGGCGATGGGCTGGCCTTCGACCGCACGGGCATGATCGAGGGCCTGGACCTGAAGGGCGCGCCACTGACCGCGCTCGAGAAGAGGGGCAGCGAGTACGATATGGTCTGCCTGCTGGCGGCCGTGTACCGCAAGGCGGGCCTGCCGGCGCGCATCGTCATCGGGTACGACAACGAGTCGCGCAGCGGCAAGCAGATCTACCTCAAGCGGCCGAAGAGCGTGCCGGACCTGCGGGCCTGGGTCGAGTTCGCGCTGTATGACGAGGCGAACGGGACGTTCGGCTGGGTGCCCGTGGACCCGGCGGCGATGCGAGGCTCCTCGTCGCGCCTGCCGCCGAACTTCATGGACCGCGATCTGCGCTACTTCGGCACGCACGACGAACTGGACCGCGTGGTCCCGTTCGCGTTCCACTTCCACCCGCCGACGACCGTGCGTGCGTACGGGTCCCCCGGCTTCTGGGGGTGGTTCGTGACGCCGGTGCCGCCCGACACGGCGTTCCAGCGGCTGTCGTTCCGGGCGCAGTCCACGCCGGCGCGGGCGACGCCGTCGCGGCAGCCGTCGCGGTAGCGCGAGCCGCGGGTCGAACCGGGTTTCTGGACGTGGTGGGGGCGGCGCCGCCACGGAGTGGCGGGGTACCCGGTCAGAAGCGGTCCATCCAGTTCGGCTGCGGCAGGTAGGTGTAGTCCTCTGTGGTGTGCGCGCGGTCGGGGGGCACGGGCAGGGCGATGCGGCAGTGGCCGTCGAGGAAGCCGAGCGTCGCCTGCACGGCCTTGGGCGAGTACCAGCGTTGCTGCCGGTCGCCGCCGTCGTCGTAGTTGTAGATGGGGTGCGTGCCGACGACCCAGGTCTTCGTGGTGTCGTGGACGGGGGGCATTCGTCCACCCTTCGGGGGGACGAGGGTCGGGTAGTCGTCGCCCCAGGGGTTGGTGTCGGGGGCGTGGTCGTTGAGCGTGTAACTCGCGCCGAGCAGGTCGTACATGGAGTCGGAGCGTTCGTAGCCGGGGACGGGAAGGTTCTCCGCGCCCCTGTCGGTCGGCGATCGGCACGGCTCGACCTCGGCGATCACGTCGGCGTCGTCCGGCGGGGGCGTCCAGTCGATGAGGTAGCGGTTGAGCGGGCGGCGCTCCGCGCCGTACTCGTCGATCTTGAGCATGGGCAGCGTGCCCTTCTTGCCTGCGAAGAGGGCGCCGACGACCGTCGGCTCGCCGTCGAAGCCGGGCACGAGCACCTGCGGCAGGTGCTCGCTGTGGTCGTGGAGGTACATGGCGATGGCGAGGGTGATCTGCTGCGTGCGAGAGCCGCAGAGGGTGTTGCGGGCGGTCTGGCGGGCCGCGCCGAGGGCGGGCAGCAGGATGCCGATGAGCAGCGCGATGATGGCGATGACGACGAGCAGTTCGATGAGCGTGAAGGCGCGTGGGCGTGCCATGCCCGAATAGTACCGGGAGCAGGGTCGCTACTGGAGGGCGTTGGAGAAGTGCCGTTCCTGCACGGGGACGACGACTTCGAGCACGCGCTGGAGGACCCGCCCCGGGGAGCCCATCGCGTCCACGTCGTGGATGATGGTCTTCGGGTAGTGGGCGAGGACGGGGCGCGTCTCGGCCTCGTAGACCTCCCACCGGCGGCGGATGACCTCCTCCTTGGCGTCGTCGGCGCGGTTCTCCTTGAGGGCGCGGCGGCGGAGGCGCTCGATCATCTTCTCCTTGTCGGAGCAGATGAGGTGCACGATGGCGAGCACGTTGATGTGCTTGTCCATCAGCCTGGCCTGATTGACATTTCGAGGAATGCCGTCGAGGACGAGCAGGTCCACGCGGGGCTTGAAGAGGCTGAGCACGGTCTGGGCGTGGAGGTTCTCCTGCCACATCTGGACGGTCACGCCGTCGGGGACCAGTTCGCCTCGGGAGGAATACTCGACGAAGGTTTTCCCGAGCGAGGAGTGGATGTCGAGCGTGCGGAAGACCTCGCCACAGGAGAGGTGGTAGAAGCCCGGGATGAGGCCGAGGATCTTGCCCTGCGTGCCCTTGCCCGCGCCGGGCGCGCCGAAGAGGAGGATGGTCTGGTACCGGTCGGGCATGGGGGGACTCCGTCATGCCGCTCCGGCCCGGGACGAGCGGCGCACGCCAGTGTACGCCTTATCGGCGTGAGAGCGGTCCGGCTTCGGCGGACGGCGCGTGAGGCTCATCCCGCGGCGAGGACTTCCTTGGCCATGTTGGCGGGCATGGGGCGGTAGGCGAGGAACTCCATGGTGTTGCTGGCGCGTCCCTGGGAGAGGCCACGGAGGACGGTGGTGTAGCCGAACATTTCGGAGAGGGGGACCTCGCAGGTGATGACCTTGACGCCGTCGCGGTCCTCGGTGTCGACGATCATGCCTCGGCGGGAGGAGATGTCGCCGGTGACGTTGCCGACGTAGTCCTCTGGCGTGAGGATGACGACCTTCATGATGGGTTCGAGGAGGAGGCTGCCGGCCTTGGCGACGGCCTCGCGGAGGGCAAGGCGCGCGGCCTGCTCGAAGGCGACCTGCGAGGAGTCGACCTGGTGGTAGGAGCCGTCGATGAGTTCGACCTTGATGTTGATGAGCGGGTAGCCGGCTGTGACGCCCGAGATGGCGGTCTGTCGGATGCCGGCCTCGACGGAGGGGATGTACTCGCGCGGGACTGAGCCGCCGATGATCTTGTTGGCGAAGGCGACGGAGTCGCGGAAGTCAAGGCCCTCGGCCTTGGCCTGCTCGGGGGTGCAGGGTTCGAGGTTGATGATGACGTCTCCGTACTGGCCGCGTCCGCCGGTTTGCTTGACGAAACGGCCGCGGACGTTCCTGGCGGGTCCGGCGATGGCCTCGCGGTAGGAGACGCGGGGCTTGCCGACCTCGACGTTGACCTTCATGTCGCGGACGAGTTTGTTCTTGATGATTTCGAGGTGGAGTTCGCCCATGCCGGCGATGATGGTCTGTCCGGTTTCTTCGTCGAAGTTCGAGCGGAAGGAGGGGTCCTCACGGCGGATGGTGACGAGGGCCTCGGAGAGTTTGCGCTTGTCGTCGGCGGTCTTCGGCTCGATGGACATGGAGATGACCGGCTCGGGGAAGTCCATGCGCTCGAGGATGATGGGGTTGTCGGGGTCGCAGAGCGTGTCGCCGGTGATGGAGTCCTTGATGCCGACGACGGCGACGATGTTGCCGGAGCCGACCTCTTCGAGCGGGATGCGGTCCTTGGCGTGCATCTCGAAGATGCGGCTGGCGATCTCGCGCTTGCGGTTGACGGGGTTGAGCAGGCGCGTCCCCTTCTTGAGGACGCCCGAGTAGACGCGGACGTAGGTCAGGTCGCCGTGCGTGTCGCTGACGACCTTGAAGACGAGCGCGGAGAAGGGGGCGGCATCGGAGTTGGGACGGACGAGTTTCTTCTCGCGGTCGTCGGGGTCGACGCCCTCGACCTCGGGGACCTCGGTGGGGTTGGGCAGGTAGTCGATGACGCCGTCGAGGAGACGCTGAACGCCGATGTTGCGGAGGGCCGCGCCGCAGAAGACGGGGTTGCACTTGCGGGCGAGGGTGCCGGCGCGGAGGGCCTTGCGGATGTCGGCGTCGGTGATCGAGGACTCGTCCTCGAGGTATCGTTCCATCAGGGCGTCGTCGAGTTCGGCGGCCTTCTCGATCAGTTCGTGGCGCCAGAGTTCGGCGGTCTCGCGCAGGTCGTCGGGGATGTCCTTCTCGGTGACGACCGCGCCCTGCTCGTCGGCGTCGAAGTAGTACGCCCGCATGGTGAGCAGGTCGATCAGGCCTTCGAGAGTCTGGCCCTGGCCGATGGGGTACTGCACGGCGATGGGATTCGCGCCGAGGCGCTGGCGGATGGAGCGGAAGGAGAACTCGAAGTTCGCGCCCAGTTTGTCCATCTTGTTGATGAAGCAGAGACGCGGGACGCGGTACCGGTTGGCCTGGCGCCAGACGGTCTCGGACTGCGCCTCGACGCCTTCCTTGCCGTCGAAGACCGCGACCGCGCCGTCGAGCACGCGGAGCGAGCGCTCGACCTCGATGGTGAAGTCGACGTGCCCGGGCGTGTCGATGAGGTTGATCTTGTATTCGACGCCGTTGCGGACCCACGGGCAGGTGGTCGCGGCGGACTGGATGGTGATGCCGCGCTCCTGCTCCTCCTGGAGGAAGTCCATGGTCGCGGTGCCCTCGTGGACCTCACCCATCTTGTAGTTCTTGCCGGTGTAGAACAGCACGCGCTCGGTGACGGTGGTCTTGCCGGCGTCGATGTGGGCGCAGATGCCGATGTTGCGGATTCTGGAAAGGTCGGTGGCCATGGGTCGGTCTCGGTGGTTCGTTCGTGCGATCGTGGCGTGCGCCGGTTCGTGCCGGCACGGGCCGTGGTGGTCTGGTGGATGGTCCCCGGCGCGGTCGCCCGTGTCGGGGTCGGGTGGCTGAGAGGTGTGGAGTCGCTGCGGGCGGCTCTCGGCGTCGGCCCCCCTCGGGCCGTCCGGGCCGCCCGCCGCGTCAGAGTGCGGCGGGGGTCGGCCCGGATTCGTCTTCCTCGTCCATGGCGCGGTCCCCTTCTCGGATCGGCCGGTTTCGGGCGCGGCTTGGGCGAACGCCTCCCGCCGCGGCCTCGGGCTACTCCCTGATCGGACGATTGTTCGAGGGGCGTTCGTCGGAATCAAGAACCGCCGAGAAGTTCATCGATCCTTTGCCTGCGGGGGGGGTCGAGGCCGGCGAGGGGGTCGAGACGCTTGAGGGCGTCATTGTCGAGGGCCTTGGCCGCCCACCGCCGGGCGTCGTCGGTGCGGCCGAGGGCGTGGGAGACCTCGGCAAGGCGGAACGGAAAATCGAGGCCATAGGGGTCGAGGGACGCGCCGCGTTCGAGGGCGTCCACGGCTGCGGCACGGGCCTCGGAGTCGTCGAGCAGGTCGGCTCGGAGGAGGAGGACGCTGGCGAGGGTGCTCCAGGATTCGGCGCGGGCGGGCCAGGCGTCGGTCATGGCGCGGGCCGCTCGCTCGGCGTCGGCGAGCCGGTTGTCCGGCGGGCGCCCGATGGACGCCGCGAGCGATGCGCCCTGACCGTGCAGGCGTGCGAGCGAGCGGGCGATGGTGGGGTGGCTGGGTCGGGCGTTGGCGGCACGGGTGAGGGCGGGGCCGGCGGCGTTGATGGCGAGGAGGCGCACCTCGGTGAGCGCAGCGGTGAGTTGCGCGGCGGTGCGAGGGGGCTGGCGGCGCAGGGCGACGCCGAGGTCGAGTGCGAGGGCGTCGTACGAGTCGCCGGGTTGGGGAGAGCCGGCCTGGAGGGCGAGTGCACGCTGGTCGAACTCGGCGGCGACCGAGGCCGCGCGGGCGGCGGCACGGAGGTGGCGCTCCGCGGAGGCGGTCGGGAGCAAGGCGAAAGCGAACACCGCCGCGGCGAGCAGTGCAGCGCAGGCTGTGGGAACGAGGGCCATCCGGTTCGTCGAGGCGACGGCGTCGGTTCGGGGGGCGGAGGCGGCGGCGATCACGAGCATGGCGAGCGCGGCCGAGCCGGGGGTTGTCAGCGTCAGTTCGATCTGGGCGTGCGCGGCGAGGGCGAGCGCTGCCGCGGGGGCGGCGGCGTCGAGGGCGCGGGGGGCGACCGCGATGGCCGCGCCGGCGATGGCCGCCCACGCGACGCCCCACGCGAGCAGCCGCACGATCGACTCGACGGCAAGGAGCACGGCCGAGGACGGGACCGCGCGCGCGACGGGGAGTTCTTCAAGGAGGAACGACAGGCCGAGGGAGATTGCGATGGCGGACAGGCCCGCGATGCACGCGGGCGAGCGCGGGATGAAGGGGGGGGGTGAGCCGTCGGGGGGGGCTTCGAGCAGTCGCCGGCCCGCGGCGGCGACCCACGCGAGCCAGAGGGCGGCCCAGGCGGCCGCGCCCACGCCGAGGGTGGCGAGCCAGTCGAAGAGGATGCTGTGCGGGCTGGCGACCTCCTCGGGGCTGAGGGGGGGGCGGTGGATGAGGTAGGCGGTCTTGAAGCCGTCCGGCCCGACGCCGAGCAGCGGCGCGTGCGTGAAGATGCGCGCTGCGCCCTGGAGGTAGAACCATCGGAACAGCAGGGAGAGTTCACCGATGCGTTCGCCGATGAGGCCGCGGGCGACGACCGCGGCGAGCGCGGCGGCGACGATGCCGAGACCGATCGCAACGCCCGCACGAGGGGGAAGGCGGAGGCGTCGGGCGAGCATCGGAAGCGGCAGGAGGACGATCCCGAGCGCGGCGGCGGCGATCGCGCCCTTGGGCGTTTGGCCGCCGGCGATGGGGCCGAGGAGCAGCCCGGCGGCAGCGGCGGCCGCGCCGAGCGGCGGCAGGGCGAGCAGGATGCGCGGGACGGGGGGGGCGTCTGCGGCCCGTCGCAGCGACGCGAGCGCGACGCCGAGAAGCCCGACGAAGCACGCCGCCATGACGCTCGCGTAGACGTTGGACAGGCCGAACCAGCCGGAGGCCTCGGCCTGCGTGAGTCGGCGTTCGAAGATGAGGGCGGCGGACGAGCCGGGCTCCCAGCCGTGCGAGCGGAGGATGGCGTCGCGGCGGAGGTTGAAGTCCTGCACGGTGGCGGGGTGCTCGACGAAAACCTGCATCACGCCCCGCCCCGCGAGCGCGATGGCGAAGCCGAAGATCACGGCGAGCGTCATGCGGCGGATCGCGGCGTCGCGGGCGGCCTCGCGCAGGGCGATTGCGCCAGCGAGCGCGGCGATCCACGCGGAGGCGAGGCGCACGTCGTCGAGGGTGCGGTCGGGGCGGAGCAACGCGTGCCAGAGGGCGGGGAGCGCGCCGATCGCGAAGAGCAGCAGCACGCACGCGGGGGGGCGTCGTCCCGCGAGGCGTAGCGCGAGCAAGACCGCGGCCGCGGCGAGCAGGGTGACGGTGTCGAGGGCGATCGAGCCTGCGGGGCCGACGCCCAGCAGCGGGGACCATGCGGCCGTCGGGTCCATGGTCCAGCCGGGGAGCGGGTCGTGGCGAACGGTGGCGCGGGCGAGCGCGGCGGCGAGGATGGTGGTCGAGCCGATCCAGAGGAGGAGTCGCGCGGATGTCGGCGCGTCGCCGCTCATGTGCCCGTCCCGTTGCGCGGTGCGCTGGCGAACTCGAACGCGGCGACGACCAGCAGGATGACGACGCACTGCACGCCGACGAGGATCGCCTGCCAGGGCGCAAGCGAGGCGAGCATGACGCCCGAGAGGCCGGTCACGCCGGTGAGGCCGCAGATGACGGCGACGGTGGCGGGCTTGCCCAGGCCGCGGCGGACGAGGCGGTGGGAGAAGTGATTGAGGTCGCCGACGAACGGGCTTCGGCCGTGACGCAGGCGGACGATCGTGACCGAGGCGAAGTCGTACAGCGGGACGGCGAGCACGACGAGCGGCATGAAGACGGCGTACCAGCCGCCCGCGGCATCGGGGTCGTAGTAGGTCGTGCGGACGGTGAGAAAGCCGAGCAGGAATCCGATGACAAGCGAGCCGCCGTCGCCCATGAAGATGCGCGCCGGCGGTCGGTTGTAGGCGAGGAATCCGAGACAGGAGCCGACAAGCAGGGCGAGGGTCGCGGCGACGAACCACTGCCCGGCGAGCAGGGAGGCGGCGAGGAAGCACGCGCCCGCCACGCTCGCGACGCCCGCGCACAGGCCGTCCATGTTGTCGATGAAGTTCATGGCGTTGGTGACGATGGCGATCCACAGGACGGTGGCGGCAATGGAGAGCCAGGGGCCGCCGACGCGCGGGTCGAGCGCGGTGAAAAGGCGGGTGTCGGTGAACGCCGCGATCGCGCCGGCCGCGCCGAGCATCACGGCGAGTTTGACCCAGGGGCCGAGCGGGCGTCGGTCGTCGATCAGCCCGAGCAGGTGGAGCACGGCGAGCGCCACGAGCAGTCCGACCGCGAGCGGGGCCTGCTGTGCGATGCCGGGCACGTGCTCCCAGAGCGCGACGGGGATGAGGCCCGGTTCCTCTTGCCACTCTCGATCGGTGGTCCGCCCGAGCGGCACGAGCAGGGCGAGTCCGGCGATCATCGGGAGCGCGACGCCGGCGAAAATGGCGATGCCGCCGGTGTTCGGCACGCGGCGCTGCGGCGCCTTGACCTGTCCTTCGACGCCGGGCGAGTCGTAGGTGCGGAGCCGGTGGCCGAGCCGGGCGAGAACGCCCGTGAGCGGGAACGAGACCGCCAACGCCGCGGGGATCAGCGCCAGGCAGAGCCAGATCATCCGGCGACTGTACCGCGGCGACGGGCGAGCCGTCGTGCGATGGGCCACGGGGCGTACGCGAGGGCGAGCGCGGCCTGGGCGATCAGGACGAGGGCGATCGGCCGCCAGGGCCATGGGCCGAGCGAGTCGAGGAGCGTGCGGTGTTCGGGGGTGGTTCGTCCGAGGTAGCCGTAGTTCAGGTCAAAGGTCAGGTTGATTGCGAGCACGAGCGCTCCGTAGGCGAGGCTGAGGCCCGCGGCGATGAGCCAGTCGCGGAGCATGGGGCGATAGCCGAGCGCGACGACGTCGTAGACGGCCGAGCCGACGATGTGCGTGTGTCCGACGAAGAAGAGCCAGAAGCGGAGCGTGCCGAAGCCCTCGTCGAGGACCGGCGTGAAGTAGGCCTGCGTCGAGAGGGCGAAGGCCCAGAAGTAGAGCAGTGTGCGGAGCCAGCGGGCCTGCGTGAGCAACGCGAACGGGGCGACCCACGCCGCGAGGTCGCACAGGTGGAGCGGGAAACTCTCGCGCGGGTCGAAGTTCGCGGGCAGGAGCCACCAGACGACGGCCGCCGTCTGCCAGAGCATGGTGGTGGCGATCCAGGCGAACCGGAGCAGGCGTTCGCGCCGCGTGCCGCGCCATCGCCGCCCGAGCCACGCCGCGCCGGCCATGAGGGCGGCGATGAAGGCGACCGTGAGGACGTGCTGGAGGGAGAACGCGCGGAACTCGAGCATCCAGTCCCAGTGCGGCTCGGGGGTCGTGGGAAACGAAACCTTCACGGTCGGATGGTACAGAGGCGGGGGGCGCGAGGGGCGGCGGCGCGGTATCGTGCGGCATGGACACGCGACGCCGTACATTCTCTCTGTCCGCTCTCATCGTGTGTGCGCTGGCGGCCTCCCTGCACGCCCAGCAGGAGGGGGGGCGCCAGCACCGCCACGCCCGAGTGCTGGACGAGGCGCGCTTCACGACCGACCGCGGCGTGCCGATGCTGCCGCTGCCGGAGGAGAAGGACGCCTTCTTCTTCGTGGTGTTCGGCGATCGCACCGGCGGGCCGGCGGATGGGGTGAAGGTGCTGGCCGAGGCCGTGCGGGATGTGAACCTGCTCGGCCCCGACCTTGTGATGACCGTCGGCGACCTGGTCGAGGGGTACAACCAGACGGGCCTGTGGATGGAGCAGATGGGCGAGTTCAAGGGGATCATGGACGGGCTGGTCTGCCCGTGGTTCCCGGTGGCGGGGAACCACGACGTCTACTGGCGCGGCGACGGCAAGCCCGAGGGCGAGCACGAGAGCAACTTCGAGGCCCACTTCGGGCCGCTGTGGTACGCGTTCGAGCACAAGGGGTGCTGGTTCATCGCGCTCTACTCCGACGAGGGGAACCCGGAGACGGGCGAGAAGAACTTCAACAAGCCCGAGTGCCAGCGGATCAGCGAGGAGCAGTTGGCGTGGCTTGCGGCGACGCTGGAGCGGGCGCGCGGGGCGAAGCACGTCTTCGTCTTCCTGCACCATCCGCGCTGGCTGGGCGGGAACTACGGCGACGACTGGGAGCGCGTACACGCGCTGCTGGCGAGCGCGGGGAACGTGACGGCCGTCTTCGCCGGGCATATCCACCGCATGCTCCACGACGGGTGGCGCGACGGCGTCGAGTACGTGACGCTGGCAACCGTCGGGGGCGGGCAGTCGGGCAAGGCGCCGGAGGCGGGGTACCTTCATCAGTACCACATCGTCACGGTGCGGGATGAGGGCATCTCGCTGGCGTGCCTGCCTGTGGGCGCGGCGATGGACGTACGAGCCATCACGGGGCAGGTGAGCGATGAGTGCTCGCGCCTGGCGGACGTGCGGCCGGTCTTCGGGGAGGCGCTCGAAGTGGCGCGCGACGGTTCTGCGCGGGGGCGGTTGCGCGTCGAGGTCGCGAATCCCACGAGCCGGCCGGTGGACGCCACGGTCTCGCTCGACAGCCGCGACAGCCGGTGGCTGCTCGTGCCGGACCACGCGCACGGCGTCGTCGAGGCGGGGGCGACGCGGGCCTTCGAGTTCCGCGCCGACCGGATCGGCGGCGGGATCGACGAGACGTTCCGGCCGGTCGAGGTGTCGCTGGCGATGGAGTATCTGGCGGAGTCGGCGCGGTTCCGTGTGCCCGAGACACGGACGGACGTGCCGCTGACGGTTGACCTGCCGCGGCCGGAAGAGTCGGGCGTGGACCTGGCGGCGTCGTTCGACGGCTTGTCGTGGCTGGAGGCGCCGAGCGAACGGCTGACTCTGCCGAGCGGCCCGCTCACGCTCGAGTGCTGGATGCAGGCGCGGTCGTTCGGCGAGCGGACCGGGCTGGTGTGCAAGACGGAGTCGTCGGACTACGGCATCTTCGTCAGCCGGGGCCGGCCGGAGTTTTTCGTGTACCTGGGCGATCGGTACGCCGAGGTCGGGCCGGGCGAGGCGACGCTGGAGGTCGGGCGGTGGCACCACGTCGCGGGCGTGTACGACGGGCGCGAAGTGCGGCTGTACGTGGATGGCGCGCTGGCGGCGTCGGTCGAACGGACGGGGCGCAGGCGCACGAACCGCCTGCCGCTGATGATCGGGGCGGATGTGGACGGACGCGGCGCAGCGGTCTCGCACTTCGACGGCCTGATCGACGGCGTGCGCCTGTCGAGCGTGGCTCGCTACTCGGGCGACCGCTTCACGCCCGAGCGTCGCCACGCGCCCGATGGCGACACACTGCTGCTGCTGAACATGGACGGTCGCGTCGGGCCGTGGATGTACGACGAATCACCGAACCATGCGCACGCGACGGTGCGCGGGGCGGTTGAGTTGCGGGCGGCGGAGTAAGTGGGGGCGTTAGTTCAGCGGGGAACTCGGTAGCCCGTTCAACCGACGCCGATATCCGATTTGAGATGCGCGCTGGCTTGTGGGGGTCCAGAGCCGCCTGCGCGGCGGAGATTCTGTGCCGGCGTCGAGTCGGCTGGGAATTGCGGTGGCATCAGGGGAAGTCCGGTGTAGATTGGTGGGACCGGCGTGCTCGACCGCCTCGACGGCTCCGCCGCGCGGAGGAACGCAGCATGAGAGTTTGCTGCTCGTTTGCTGTTTCGTTCGTGGCGTGGTTCGCTGCGGTCGCGCCCGCGCAGCCGGTGTTCTTCGACGACTTCGACGGCGACGACCTCCTGCCGCACTGGAACCGCCCGCCGGACTCCCACTGGGAGTACAACGTCAGCGGCGGGATGCTGCACGTGACGGACCTGCTGTACCCGTCGGACGACCACTTCGGGGGCAACTACGCGGACATGGTGGCAGGCTACGAGCCGCAAGCGGACTTCCGAGCTGACGTGTGGATGGGGTGGGAAGCGGGCGACGCCCCGCACAAGCTGGCGTTGCACGTCAATGGGCCGCAGGGGCAGATCATTGCGAGTTTTGGGTACGAAGATTCTTGGCGAGGACAGATCATCTATGCGGCGTCAGGTGCAAGCGATTTTCATTTCGAGATGGCGCCTCCTCCTGGTATGTACCACTTCACGATCAGGCGCGACGAGGGCGAGTTCGCGTTCTACTTCAACGCTGCCCCGTTTGCGAGCTTTACGGACCAGTTCGGAACCCTTGCAGCCAAGGTGCATCTCGAGTTCCTCGGACCCTACCCGGGCGAGTTCGGCGCAGTGTATATCGACCGTGTTCGCGTGATTCCTACGCCTGGGGTTCTCGTACTGCTTGCGGGGATGACACTGTGTTGTCCGTTCCGCCGACGTGCTCGGCGTACTCGGCAAGCCCTATGCACCGATCTCGTTCCGAAGGAGGCATGAAGATGAAGAAGTGGTGCGCGATCGTTCTGATGGCCGTTTGCTCGTCGCACGCGCCGGGTCAGTCCCAAGGCGAATGGGAACAGCCGTTCGACTTTGGTCCCAACGGCGGACCTTTCACGCGAGCGATCAACCTCGTCCACGTCTGGAGCGGAGGCGCTCCAAAGGTGCTCGCTCTCTCGGGGGACAATCCCGACAGCCGACTGTGGACGCCGCCACCCGTAGGCAGTGATACGGTTCCCACTTTTCGCTTGTGCGCGTTCGGCGCATGTTCGTCTTGCGCTTTGGTGCGTGATGTGGGATGATGTCGTCTTCTCTGTCACGGAGGACGACGAATGCGCATCATCGAGCGGGAGGCGGGCGACCTGAGCAGGCTCAGGGAACTGGCGAGACGCGAGCGGGACGCCGAACAGCGGGATCGGCTGCGGGCCGCGGCGTTGGCGGTCGAGGGGTTCGAGACCGCGGAGGTCCAGCGGATGCTCGGACGCAGCCGGGGCTTCGTGCAACGCTGGGCCTACGCCTACCGCGACGGCGGCATCGGAGCGGTCCGACGCACGCCGCACCCGGGCCGGCCGCCGCGGCTGCCCGTGAGCGCGCACGACCGGCTGCGGGCGTGTCTGGACGCGGGGCCGCGCGAGAGCGACGGGGTCTGCACGCTGCGTGGGGAGGACGTGCGTCGGATCATCGAGCGTGAGTTCGGCGTGAAGTACTCGCTGCAGGCGGTGTACGACACGCTGCACCGCCTGGGCTACTCGTGCCTGGCGCCGCGGCCGCGTCACGAGAAGCGGGACCCCGAGGCGCAGCGGACGTTCAAGGACGAGATCGCCCCCTTTTTGTCCGCACCATCCGCGACGCGCTCGCGCCGCACGGCGGGCGGACGCGGGTCTTCTTCATGGACGAGGCCCGCTTCGGGCAGCAGGGGACGCTGACGCGGGTCTGGGCGCGACGCGGCTCGCGGCCGACGGCGGTCAAGCAGACGAGGTACGAGTGGGTGTACCTCTACGCCGCGG